>Ga0209138_1001195_pt1 | contig 22806 bp, 16 predicted proteins | sample SaaInl3SG_22_DNA_FD_184645 | JGI IMG/M metagenome (GOLD analysis project Ga0209138, IMG submission 184645) | Marine microbial communities from expanding oxygen minimum zones in the Saanich Inlet - ESP_153SG_22_DNA (SPAdes) (version 2) | ecosystem: Environmental > Aquatic > Marine > Intertidal...
TAAGTTTATTGGAATACTTTTTCCGTTGTAAATAAGATCAATTTTAGAATTGTTTTTAGATATTAATCTAACATATTTCAATTTATTGGTTTCCCATTCAAGATCTACGTTAATATTTCCTCGTGCCTTTAGACCTTTTACTTTTCCATTTTTCCAATTGGGGGGTAGGGCAGGGAGCAAACGGATAATTCCTGGTTCGTGTGATTGGATCAAAATTTCAGCGACTCCAGCAGTATAACCAAAATTCCCGTCGATTTGAAAAGGGGGGTGTGCATCAAAAAGATTTAAAAAGATTGACTTTTCTAAAAGAAGTTGAATATGTTCTTGTGCCATATTTCCATCCATTAAGCGTGCAGCACAATTGATAAGCCAGGCACGACTCCATCCAGTCCCTGCACCACCATTTTCTAGCCTGAAATCCAAAGTTTTTCGGACAGCTTCAAAAAGTTCAGGAGTTTCAGATAGACTCACCTGATCCCCTGGATGAAATCCATAAAGATGTGACATGTGTCGGTGTCCAGGCTCTAGCTCCTCATATTCCCGATCCCATTCTAATATTCTCCCATCTGTTCCTAATTGAAATCCCGGGCGGAGTTGATCGAGTTGATTTTTAATTCTTTTTGTCCATTCGTTTTCTATTTCTAAAATAGAGGTTGCCTTCAGGTAATTTGAAAAAACTTCTGTCACAACCTGCTGATCCATTGCACTACCTAGACAACTGGCTACAGGATTTCCTTGACTATCTAAATATCTATTTTCAGGTGATGTGGAGGGAGCTGCAATAAGACTTCCATCTCGTATATCTTCAATTAACCAATCGCTATAAAATTGCGCAACCGCCTCTATGGCTGGAAATCCTCTTTGTTCTAAGAATTCAAGATCTTGTGTGAACAGATAGTGCTGCCAATAATGTTGAACCATCCACCCTCCTGCACCAAATGAAGCTCCCCAATATGCTGTTGGAGCTCTAAGCCATGTAGGTCCCCACAAGTCAGTTGCATGAGGTAAAAATGAACCTCGTGTTCCGAAATTTATTTCGGCTGTTTTTTTTCCACTCTCAATAAGACGATCTACGAAATCAAACAAAGGAGTATTGAGTTCATCCAGTTGAGTTAGGTTTGCTAACCAATAATTCATTTGTAAATTGATGTTGAGATGGTAATCTGCATTCCATGGAGCATTGATATGAGGATTCCATAAGCCTTGAAGATTTGCAGGTAAAGTTCCTTCCCTTGAAGACGCGATGAGTAGATAACGTCCAAAATGAAATAAAGTCTCTTGAAGCTCTACATCCATTACTCCTTGTTTTACAGCCTTGAGGCGTTCATCAGTTGGAATTTTTTGTAATGCATTATCTGTAATCAAATCAAGCTGAAGTCTATTGAACAAAGATTGATGATCTTCAATATGAATTCTTCTGATTTCATTTAAAGAAAGTGCATTTAAATCAGTAAGATTTTTATCATTTTGTGAATAGTAATCCTCATGGTAGTAAGAAGAATTGGAAATAACTTTTAGCTCTAATTCATGTACACCATTGAGTTCTAAAAAATCATCTTTTGCGACAATAATTCCATCAGAATTTTTTGGTTGAACTAAAGTCTGAAATTTGACTCCTTTAAGTATTGGTGCTGGCTTGGAATCAAAGGATCCTTTGCGTTGGGTTACTTCACCTTCCATGATCAGATTCCCATCTTTAGTAATAGTATTAGCAGTTTTGATTCCTTCATCATCCGGACGTTTTAGGGAAATTGTACCATTTAATCCTTCGGGGTGCTCACTTTTTATAGTTATGATGATTGCTTGGTGAGGGTTAGAAGCATAAGCACTTTGAAAAACATTATACCCTTCAGTTTGGTATTGAATATCGATAATTGCATTGGTCAAATTGAGACTTCTTTTATAATTTGAAATTTCTGTATGATCAAGATTTATAAATAGATCCCCTAAAGTTTGATGAGATCGTACAACAGTTTTTCTAGAAAACTTTTGAACTAAAAGGGAGTCAACTGCTTGAATATCTCCGTCAATCAGCAGCTTACGAATTTCTTTTAAATCTGCTGGACGACCATCTGGATGCTCCCAATTTAAATCTTTTGGCCAAAGGGAATCATCGTTTAGTTGAATTCGTTCGGAGATTGGGTCTCCAAAAACCATTGCTCCAAGGCGTCCATTTCCGATAGGCAAGGCCTCTTCCCACTGCTTAGCAGCCTGTTCGTACCACAATATTTGATCATTACTAATTTGATTTTTCTCATCGGATTGACATCCGAACAAAATAAAAATAAAACTTAAAGAGATATAACGGGAATAATAAATCATGATCAAAATGTTTTAGGTAATTTGCTCTTAGTTATTAAATTTAATTGAAATAATTGGGAATTATAGATATGGAAGGCAAGACTTTTTACGTAAATAGAAGGCATTTTCTAAAAGGAGCTTTTGCATCCCTTGTGCTTTCAAGCTTTGGAGTTTATGGATTTGATCTCATGAATCCAACAAAAAGATATCGTGTTGGGCTGATTGGAACTGGATGGTATGGGAAAAGTGACCTTTTTCGTTTGATGCAAGTCACAAAAATCGAAGTAGTTTGTTTGTGTGATGTAGATCAAAGACAATTAGATGAGGCTGCAGATTTGGTTCAAAGCAGGCAGTATAATTTAAAGCGTCCCCAATTGTATAAGGATTATCGAGAAATGCTAGCACGACACGAATTGGATATTGTGTTAATCGGGACACCAGATCATTGGCATGCTTTACAAGCAATTGAAGCAATGAAATCTGGCGCCCATGTTTATCTCCAAAAACCGATCAGTGTTGACGTTGTTGAGGGAGAATCAGTTGTGGCTGCTTCAAAAAAATTGAATAAGATTGTGCAAGTAGGTTTGCAAAGAAGAAATACTCCGCATCTAGTTGAAGCAAAACGAAACATTATTGACGCTGGACTTTTAGGAAAAATTGCACATGTTGAGCTTTGTTGTTATTATCATATGCGTTCTAACGCCAATCCAGCTTTGCAAGAAGTACCTTCGTATTTGGATTATGATCTTTGGACAGGACCAGCGCCACTAAGGCCATATGATGGATTACCTCATAGGGGTTGGTGGCGTGCTTTTATGGAATATGGCAATGGTATTGTTGGTGATATGTGTGTGCATATGTTTGATGCTACCCGGTGGTTGTTGGATTTAGACTGGCCCAATAAGATATCCTCTCAAGGAGGAATTTTGATCCAAAAAGAAGGGAAGTCCAACATCTCTGATACTCAAACAGCGGTTTTTGAGTATGAGAATCTTAATTGTATATGGCAGCATCGTACTTGGGGAACTCCTGTAGATCCAGAGTATCCTTGGGCTTTTAAAATTTATGGCGAACATGGAACATTGGCAGGTAGTCCGATGCAGTACGATTTTACCCCAAATTCCTCAGGAAAAAAAATACATAAAGACTGTCTTTATGAACGCGAGCAATATCCTGAGGACTTGGTTGAGAAGAATATTGAATTGCATGCAGCTCCAGCAACACGACTTCATATGCTTGATTTTCTTCAGGCCATTGAAGAAAAGCATCAACCTATTGCAAATATAGAAGAGGGACACCGTTCTTCTGCAAGTTGCATCTTAGCCAATATATCCATGAAATTGGGAAGACCACTTGAGTATGACCCGCTTCTCAGACTGGTTAAAAATGATCCAGAGGCTACGAGTCTTTTAAAAAGACCCTATCGAGAGGGATGGAGACATCCCCTACCACAGGATTTTACTTAATAGATATTCCTTTTAAAAAGGCGAGACTTTGAGGAACTTGTTCGATCACTCGAGAGGACTCATCTTCAATAAACATATAACGAATTCCCTGACTATGAGCCTTTTGAACAATCCCAGCAATATCTATTTGCCCCTGGCCTAAAACAACATTAGTTTCCACATTCTCGGATCCAGTATCATTTCCTTTAATCCCTTTTTGCATGTCTTTTAGGTGAAGCATTACGACAAAGTCCGGATATTTTTCAAGGAGTTTAATGGGGTCTTCTCCACCGTGAGTAATCCAAAACACATCCATTTCTAAGGAAAAGTTTTTAGCATTTTGCGCCATATAGTCAAATAGAGTACCATATTCATAGGGTCTGAATTCGTATCCATGGGCATGATATGCCAATGTGATTCCTTCTCGTTTTAATATTGCTCCTGATTCATTGAAAATTTTAACCGCAGCTTTAGTGTTTTCAATATCAAATCGAGTTCCATCATGAGGAATCCAAGAACACATTACAAAGCGAGCACCGTAGCGTAATGCTTTTTCTGCTACAGCTTCTGGATTGTCCCTTAATTCTTCATAACTCGCACCTATACTAATTGGATTGAGCTTGTATTTGGCTAATAAAGATCTAAATTCAGCCTCTTCCATGCCGTAGGTGTCACCGCCTTCAATGGTTTCAATCCCCCAATCTGAAATCGTTTTTAAAGATTGCTCAATATTTTTAGAGAAATGGTTTCTTAGGCTATAGAGTTGAATCCCATATTCTTGAGCAATAAGATCAGAAGAAAAGATCCCGAAAACGAAAAGAAGGTATATAATTTTTTTTGGTTTCATTAATAATTATTGTTGATTTAACTTATTTATAAACTTTGGTTTTATACTTTTAGAAATTAATAATATTTTTTTGAAAAATTATTTTCTTTTTTATAAAAACATTTTAAAGTACGGCAATTTATTTTTAATCGTTTTTATTTTTTTTTCTTGTATAGACCCCATTCCTCCAGTTTTTGATTTTAAAGAAAATTTGATCATAATAAATGCATTGGCTACAACAGTTCCTGGAACAACCAATATTACTGTAGATCAAACAATTATCGAATTCGGAGAATACAAATCAAAATTCATTTCCGGTTGTGCTATTGACTTGATCAATTCAGACACAAAGGAGCGCTTTTCATTCGTAGAGCAAGATAAAGTTTATATCATCTCTGAGGAATTTGCGATTACACCTGGTTCACGATGGGAAGTTGAGGTAACATTACCTAATGGTTCAGTTTTTCGTTCTACTACTGAAGTTACCCCAATTACGGTACCCATTCTCGATATTTATCAAAATTTTAATATTGAAATGACCTATGATGAAGGCTATGGAGGGTATATACCAGGGCATGAAATTAAAATTAATTTCCAGGATCCTCCGGAGGAGAGAAACTTTTTTTTATACCAATACAGAGCCTATCAGAAAGAATTGTATTGTAAAATATGCGAAAACGGTGTTCTTAGAGATGGTGAATGCTTGTCTCAAATAAATAACCCGTTGCTGACGAAAGAATATTACACTTACAGCTGTGATCAACTTTGCTGGAAGATCAGTTACAATGATGAAGTCATCGTCTTTGATGACCAATTCACTAATGGTAAATTAGTTTCAGATTTGATTGTAGCAAGGCTTCCTTACATATCTAATCAGGATGTTCTTATGGAAGTTATCAAGTTAAACATCTCTGAAGAATCTTACAATTATTTTAAAACGGTCAAAGATTTAGTAGATAACAATAGCGGCTTAAATGCTCCATTACCTACTGCGTTAATTGGTAATTTTTATGGTATTTCAAATCCCGATCAAACGATACTTGGACGATTTACAATAGGTTCTTCAGATATTAAATCTATTTTTATTGAGCGGAGTAAGCAAAGTGAACGTACTCTGGGAAGAGAAAAGATGCCAGAACCGGAGCTTCTTGGAGACCCTATTCCTAATCCACTAACTTATGAAACTCCATGTGAAGAGTCACGATACAGAACTTCAGTCTTAAGTGCCGATAAGCGATTATTATTTGGTGAAATTGCAGCTGGTAATTTTGATGTTGATCAAGATGGAGTTTTAAACTTGGAGGATAACTGTATATCTTCACCTAATCCAGATCAATCGGATATAGATGGTGATGGGATTGGAGACATTTGCGATAACGATAAGGACGGAGACGGATATATCTTGTTTTATGAAAATGCATGTAATTCTAGTGATTTAGATCCAAACGACAAGCCTTTGGATACCGACTTGGATTTAATTCCAAATTGTGTAGATACTGATGACGATAATGATGGTTATTCAGATGAGTTTGAAGATACTGCTGAAACCAATCCATTAGATAATGAGAGTGTTCCTATTGATACCGATCAAGATGGATTACCTGATGCAGTTGAGGCTTTAAGAAGAACAGATCCCAATAATCCTGATACCGATGGAGACGGATACAAAGACGGAGAAGATGATTATCCAAGAGATCCAAATAGACATTAAATTTGAAAAAGCAAAATAACTTATTATTTCTATTGGTTGCATTATTTGTGCTTGGATCAAGCAAACTCTTAGTTGGTCAAGAGTATTCTTTGACTTTGAATGTTAGTGATCAAGAGACCAAAGAGCCTTTAAACGGTGTTACTGTTTTGATTACACCTTGTAATTGTGGAGGAATAACAAATGCGAGTGGGATTTTTTCTAAACGATTAAAAGAAGGAATTTATCAGCTATCTATTGAGTATCTGGGTTATGGAACTCAACTGTTGAATGTTGACTTGAATAAAAGTGAAACTTTTGTTGTTTCAATGCTAGTAGAGGAGGAACAGCTTTCTGAGGTTGTGCTTCTCGCTCAAAAACGCAACCAAAATGTTGAAAGCCCTCAGATGGGAGTGTTGGAGCTTAATGTGCGAGACCTTATAAAAGTCCCTACCGCTCTGGGGGAATTTGATGTATTAAAAAGCATTACACTTATGGCTGGAGTAAATAGTTCTGGTGATATAAGTAATGGTGTTTCTATTCGTGGAGGATCCTTAGATCAAAATCTTTTGCTTTATGACGGTGCACCAGTTTTTAATCCAACACATCTTTTTGGGCTTTTTTCAGTTTTTACACCTGATGTTATTTCTGGAGTTGATATTTATAGAGCCAATATTCCAGCAAAATACGGAGGAAGAATAGCTTCTGTTTTAGAGATTAAGGTAAAAAATCCTTATACAGATTCATTTAAGATAGAAGGGGGGATTGGTTTAATTTCAAATAGAATAACAATTACGACCCCACTTATTAAAGATAAATTGATGCTAATTGCTGGTGGGAGAACTGGTTTTAGCGATATTCTTTTTCCATTATTGATACCCAGACTCAAAAACACGAAGGCTAATTTCATAGACAGTACGGTTAAGTTACTCTATTTGTTGAATCCAAATAATCAATTGACCTACACCAATTTCTTGTCAAATGATTTTTATCAATTGGATTTAGTTTCCTCTATAGAAAATATAGTATCGGAATCCAATCAGTACGATTTTAAAACTCGTAATCATTCCCTCAAATGGCTCCATACCTTTACTAATGATACAAATCTAACTGGCCGTTTGATTCATAGTAATTACAAACCTCAAAATCTTTTTCCTGAAATTGATTCTGAAAACATTATTCGTTTTGAATCTCAAATTCAATATTCCAGTGCTCAATTTGAATTCACCAACAACAATGATGAAGACCTAACATATTATTCAGGTCTGGAGATAAAGCGTTATCAGATTAGTCCTGGAAGTTTGGATCCTGGAAGCGGAACTACCATAAATCCTGTAATCTTGGATAGAGAAACAGGGTATGAATCTTCAGCTTATGCGAATATCGATTGGAAACCCATTCCTAATCTGTCGATTTCAGCAGGCTTACGACTTACTCAATTTACACTTGTTGGACCTTTCGAAGAAGCCCAATATGATTCAGATGGTTTATACGATGGGGTTAAATCTTTTGGAAATCAAGAAACAGTTTCTAATTATTTTAATCCTGAACCTCGTTTGGGGATCAATTATAAACTAGGTGAAGACACCTCAGTAAAAATGAGTTACGCTCGTATATTTCAGTATATTCAGAATATTTATAACACGAATACACCTTTGCCCACTTCACGATGGAAAATTTCAGATCGTTATATCACTCCTCAGAAAAACAATACTTTCGGTCTAGGACTCTATCAAAATATTCCAGGATCTAATTTGGAGTTATCTGCAGAAGGGTATTATAGAAAAACGGATAATAATCTGACTTACAGACCTGGAGCTAATTTTTTCCTTGCTGAATTTATTGAGAATGAAATCACACAGGCAGAAGGAAAATCCTACGGTTTAGAGCTTAGTTTAAGAAAAACTCTAGGTAAAGTAAATGGAGTTTTTAATTACACATGGTCTCGGAGTTTACTTAAAACCGATGAGGTAAATCCACAAAACAGAATTAATAATAACGCATGGTTCGCGTCAGATTTTGATAGACCGCATACCGTAAATGCGACTGTTAATTTTGAAGGAGATCTATACAATACCTTTAGTTTTAATTTTGTGGGTCAAACAGGACGTCCTTATACTATCGCAAACGGAATTTTCGAACAAGAAAATGTTATTATACCAATTTATTTATATAGAAATAATGCTCGATTACCAATCTATCATAGACTTGATTTTTCATGGAAAATAGCTTACAGTAAAGATCCTGAAAGACGGTTTAAAGGGGATTGGATTTTTACAGTTTACAATCTATACGGTAAAAACAATCCTTATAATATTTATTACACTCAGCGAAACGGTGTAGAGGATGGAGACGTTTTCTTAGGAAGCCCTCTTGGAGCATATGAACTCTCAATACTTCGTGGGGCTCTAGTTTCCCTATCCTATAATTTTAAATTTCAATAGTACTCTAAAACACCAAAAAAGTGTAATTTTAAATACATGGGATCAAATAAGATAATTTGTTTTGGAGAAATTTTATGGGATATATTCCCTGAAAAAAGAAAGTTAGGTGGCGCACCATTCAATGTAGCAAGCTCTTTAAAAGGTTTGGGAGCTGATGTAGAGTTTTTTAGCCGCATTGGTAATGATTCATTGGGAGTGCAAATTAAAAGTGAATTAACTAACCAAGGAATTTCTTCAGACTATCTTCAAATTGATCAAGAGCATCCCACAGGAAAAGTTTTAGTGAGTTTAAACGATGCGGGATCTGCTCATTACGAAATTGAGACTAATGCTGCTTGGGATTTTATAGAGACCACACCAAAGACTTTGGATTTAGTTAAACAAGCTGATGCTTTTGTTTTCGGAAGTCTCATTACTCGGGGAGCTTCTTGCAATGCCTTAAAAACTTTTTTGAAACTTTCAAAATTTAATGTTTTTGATTTAAACCTACGTCCGCCATTTTTTAGTGATTCTATTTTAATTGAATTAATGGAGTCTGCACATTTTTTAAAATTCAATGATGAAGAAATTTATCAAATAGCGAAAATGTTGAATTCTCCCTATCATAGTATGGATCAGCATATTGCTTACATAGCTCAAAAAACAAAAACAGAAATGATTTGTGTTACTAAAGGGATGTTTGGAGCCGTGTTGTATTATCACGGAGAATGGTATTCTAATAGTGGATTCCAAATCCAAGTAAAGGACACTGTTGGGGCTGGAGATTCTTTCTTAGCAACATTAATTTTTGGAATTGTCCATGGACATAATATCCAAAGCTCATTAGATCGTGCATGCGCAATGGGCGCTTTGGTTGCTGGGAGTGATGGCGCAAACCCCTCAATCTCTGAAAAAGAATTGTTTGATTTCATGAAAATTTAATTCCTCCTTATAATGCAATTTTTAACGGTTTTAGGTTTTTTTTTAATCAGTTTGCCAATTGCAAGTCAAGTCCCAACAGGAATAGAGTTATTGGACAAGGCCATTGCATATCACGATCCAAACTCAAACTGGGAAAAATTTGACGGTACCTTTACGGTTACTATGGAAAGTCCTAAAAGAGCAACAAGAACCAGTAAGATTTCATTAGATCTTCCTCAATCATTTTTTAAAATGACTGTGCTAATGGATGAAAATCAGTGGAGTACCACATTAAATAATGAAGATTGTGAACTTCAATTTAATAATTCAGATGTGATTCCACCTGAAATTAAAGAAAAATATAGATTGAATTGTGACACCGCAAGAATGTATAGAAATTATTATACGTATTTGTATGGGTTGCCAATGAAGTTAAAAGACAAGGGTACACTTATAGATCAAACAGTAACAGAAAAAACTATTGAAAAAACTACCTATTGGGTATTGAAAGTTACCTATGATCCAGATGTTGGTTCAGATACATGGTACTTTTATTTTGATCAAAATACTTTTGCAATGAAACGTTATCAATTCTTTCATGATGAAACCAAAAATGATGGAGAATACATTGTATTGGAGGATGAATTAGAATTATCAGGAATGCGGATACCAAAAAATAGAAGTTGGTACTACAATACAGATAAGACCTATTTAGGAACGGATATATTAACAAATTAAAAAAATTAAAAATGAAGCAATTTAAATTTAAAAACTACTTAAGAATATTAGTTATCGCCATGCTTTTTCCGGCTTTAGTCGGCGCCCAAAATGATCAAAAAATTATAGGCAAATGGGATTTAGAAGTTGAGAAAAACGGCCGTATTATGCCCTCATGGCTTGAAGTTAAGTTATCTGGAAACAAGGCACTTGTCGGACATTTTGTTGCACATAACGGCAGTGCACGTCCGATTTCAGAGGTGTTTTTTAAAGATGATCTAGTAGATTTTAGTATACCTCCTCAATGGGATGGTGTAGTTTATATGCATTTTTCCGCTAAAATTTCAGAGGATCAACTGAAGGGAACTATAATAAGTAATGAAGGAGAGATATTGTCCTTTACTGGCGTTAGAGCACCTAAACTGATACGAAACGAAGAAGTAAAATGGAATAAAAAAATAGCGGTCTTATTTGATGGTAAATCTATGGAACATTGGAAGCCTATTGAAACCAATAGAGAGAATCAGTGGGAAGTTAAAGACGGACTTTTGATTAATCCACGTTCAGGAGTAAATCTAATTACAAAGGAGAAATTCACAGATTTTAAACTTCATATTGAAGTACGCTATCCTGAGCACAGTAATTCAGGAATATATCTGAGAGGACGCTATGAGGTTCAAGTGGAAGACAGTTACGGAAAAGATCCAGATTCAATATTATTTGGCGGGATTTATGGTTTTTTAACTCCAAATGAAATGGCAGCAAATAAAGCTGGGGAGTGGCAGGTATTTGATATAACCTTAATTGGACGCCGTGTGACTATAGTTGCAAATGGAAAAACGATTATTAATGATCAAATTATTCCTGGAATTACTGGTGGAGCAATCGATAGTAAAGAAGGAACTTCAGGCCCAATTATGTTGCAAGGAGACCACGGTAAAGCAGAATTTAGAAATATTACGATCCAAACGCCGAATTAGGAGTTTGTTTTTTGCTTTGAACAAAACCATGTCCTAGCTGTTCTACGAAATTTTGTGGTAGTTTTTCATCGCCAGGAAAGCCTAGTTTAATGTCTCCGTTTGAGTCTGGTACATAATTGGTTTTAAACACATAGTCCCATATGCTCAAGCTGATGCCAAAATTTACTCCAAACCTTCCTTTGGGTAATTCATAAGCATGGTGGTATAGATGCATAATCGGGTTATTTAAAAGGTATTTTAAAGGACCCCAAGAGATTTTAATGTTTGCATGGTTGAGGTGTCCAATTGTTATGGCAAAAAAATGGACAATGAATGCCTGCTCTGGTTCAAAACCACCAAGGATCATTACGCCAAATGTTTTCAAGGGCTTGTATAGTATGTTTTCCATCCAATGGTAACGAAGGTGTGCGGCAAATCCCATTTCTTTTACACTATGATGTATTTGATGAAATTTCCAAAAAGCAGGTATTTTATGAAGTAGGATATGTGTCGTCCATTGGACAAAATCTAAAACGAAAAAAAAGATCAATAATTGAAACATTTGAGGAAGGCTGGTTAAGTCTATTATTACAAGACTTCTGAGAGAGAGTCCCATTGAATCAAAACCAAGCTGCATTAAATCGTAAAATCCACTAATTGCTATAGAAAACAAAAAAAAGTTAAAAAACATGTAAAAACAATCAAGCCAGAAATCTTTTCTAAAAGTCTTTTGATTTTTTCTCCAAGGAAATACAATTTCTAATCCCCAAACAATCAATGAAATGAAAATTAGTCCCCAGAAATAATTCGTATTCCATGGAACCTGAAAAAGTATAGAGTTAATCGTCCAATTAAATGTCCCGAAAAGACTTTCCAAAAATGTATTTATGAATGAATCCATGAATTAAATAAGAGCTCAAAAGTAAGTAGGATTTTCTTTCTATATGTACCTTTTGTTACATATTCAGACCATCGTTAAACAACTATTTTGTCTTATTTAGATTGAAAGTCTTTTTGTAATAAGCGATAATAGGAGGGAAGGGGCCATATTTGTGTTGCTCCGGACTAAAGGTATCCGACCAAGGGCCATATGGAGTAGAGACTGGTTTTAATTTTCTATCAGGGAAATCATTCTCCTTATTGTTTTTTTTGGGTCTTGAAAAACTATTGATATATCCTGCAACATGAAAAGCCTCCAGATCAGATAATTTTGGATCATCCCAACTTGCTTGTAAATAAGGCATGTTATTTTTAATAAAAGCAGCTGCAGTAATAACACGGTGCATTCCTGCTCCATCATTATAAGAGTCTTCACCCCAAAGCGGTGGGTATTGGTAGCCTTTTTTATCGTCTTTATACCGAATTCCTTCTCCATCACTTCCATGACAAAGGACACATTCACGAGTGTAGATTTGTTTGCCCATATCTAGATTTACAGCAACATTTGGGATTTTGATATTTGGAAAACCTTTAAAAACTTTTAAGTTAACTTCTGGTATTTCTGAACTTATCCATTCTATATAGGCAATGATGGCATTCATTTGATTCGAATTGTTTGGCAGTTTGACTCCATTTAAACTGCGTTCCATGCAGCCATTGATTCTGTCTTTTATAGTGCCAATTTTATTTTCTCGTCCCCTAAACTGAGGAAATCGATCTAAAATTCCGATCCAAGAAGCAGATCCACTTTGTGTTCCTCCGTTTAAATGACAATTCGTGCACGAAAGATTATTCCCTGCAAACCTCTGTGAGGGTTCTTCAGCCAGTGGTCCCATATATTTTGAACTCTCTGAAACTAAAGAATACCCTTCTTTAACCAGGTCAGTTGCTTTGGGATTTTCGAATATCATTTTTTTCGGATCCCAGCTAAGTTCACTGTTCGGTTGATTTATAGTCTCATCCATTAAAGAATTGTCTTTATAAGTGACGAGGGTAATAGCAATTAATAAAATTGTACTTATAAGAGCTAAAAAAAGAAAGGTCAACCGACGAATGAGTTGTTGAAAAATAGGTTCCACTATGCTTAAATTCAATGTTCTAAGATACTTTTTTTTAGTTTTTAATCAGTAACCCAAGTCACATTATGCAAATCAAGTTTTTTAAAATTATTTCGTTTTCCTTTTCGTACTTTTGAATTTTAACTTCCAATTTGATTTAAATGAAACGATCAATTCAAACAGCATCTATTTTTATTAGTTTATTCACCTTCCTATGTGTGAGTCACTTACAAGGACAAGAATGGCAAACCCCATTGATTGATGGTTATGGAGAAATTAAATATTTTGAAGATACAGCTCAGCAGCCAGATCCAACTAAGGAATATAAATTGATTTTTGACATTACTTCAGATCAGCTGAAGAGTGGTGTAAACAAGCGCCTTTGGGTTATAGCCAGAACAATGAATATGCTAACTGTAGCGAATGTACCCCAGCCCAACATAAAGATAGTAGCAGCTATCCATGGTGCCGCGACCTTTACAGTACTAACAGATGAAGCCTATCAAAAGAAATATGGAAGTCCTAATCCTAATTTAGAGATTATTGAAAAGCTCAAAGAAAATGGAGTTCAGTTATATGTTTGCTCTCAAGCAATTTCAGCTCGTGGGATTAATTTTGAAGATATAAATGTTAATGTGATTCCCGCTCTTTCTGCTCTAAGTGTACTATCCAATTATCAAATGAATGGATACTCTTTAATGCCCTAAGTTCTGGGTACTTGATAATTTAATCAAGAAGTATTCTAGTTATAAAATATTGCGGAAACTCTTTATATGCTCCAGAAAAGTCTAAACCAACCTCAGTCGCTTTTGCTCTGAGAACGTCTGCATGTTTAAAGCTGTGAAAAAGAACATCCAAATTCAGGGTATCAGCTTCAAAAACATCATCTTCATAAGTAGGATTGTAGAGATACAGTGAAGGATCGTTAGCATCTATGTATTCACTGAAATCCAATTGAGAGGCTTTTTCAGTATTGTATTCTCCTCCATAAAAAAGAGAAAATAATTCTTCAATTTCAGGATCTGTAGCTCGAATGCTATCCAGATCAAATCCGCTAAAAAGATCATTCCACTTGTAAAGGTCATAGGTGCTTTGAGTATAAAGTGCTACAATTCCCTCAACTTCATCATTTGTTTCTTCTTGAAGGCCATTCCATAAAGCGATTCCAGCTCCAGCAGAAACTCCAGCTAAAACTATTTTATCACTTGGAATATTTAAAGACGCACTGTTTTGTCTTATGAATTCAATGGCATCAGAACCATCCTCTAAAGATGAAAATACTCCTTGAGAATTCGAATCTGTTATGAAAGAATAGGCAACACTAGCAATGGCAATGTTGCTATTGATCATTACAGTAACTAAAGAATTAAGTTCATCTCCGTAGAGATCCTCCTTTTTTCCAAATTGAAATGAACCTCCATGAAAAAAGATGACCATACCTTGAATTTCTTTTCCTTTAGGGAGAATTAGATCCAACTTATTTCGCTCACCAGAACCGTAAGGGACATCTTTAAAAAACAATAAATCACCACTAAATGGTGCTTCTGAATTGAGAATTCCACGAAATGAAGGGGTTTCTACAATTGGGGGTGCAATAGTATTTTCTGTTTTGTTGCAGGATGCAACTAAAATGAAAAATAAAAGAGGGGCGAATATTTTTTTCATAAATGCTAATTTAGCAATTATTAAAAATAAAATGCCCCTTCCGATAGGTTAAAAAATCATTTTTTTGATTTGAGCTCTACAAGTATTAATTCAAGCAAATCGTTTTGCTTTTTTAATTGATCTAAGATCTCACGATCGTTTACTTTTTGTTCAATAGTTCGTGTTTTGTTGTAATATTTCATAATTAAAAAATATCATCATCAATAAACTTAGAATGAAATCTCTTTAGGATATGGGTCTAAAGGCAAACTATATCAATATTTTTATAGATATGAACGTTTTGATAGAATAAGAGAAAAATATCCTTTGAGACTCAAAATAATTTTACAGATGAGTTAAAAAATACGTAACGATTATTTCGGATGCGTTCTCTCCACCCGCGACTTTATATTTGAATTCCAGTCCACACGGAATAAAACGAAGATACCATTACTTTATTTAAAATCAAAAAATGAATTTAATTTTAATTTCAAATTTTAAATCTGAAAAGCAATGACTAGAACAAGAGTTATTCATTCAAATGTTTTCTGATTCTGTTTAGTTAGCTAGGATTGGATACGATACTATTTTCATGATATTTTTAAGAATGTTATTTTTGCAGAAAAGCATTAAATTTTTATATTAAAAAAACAAATTTTACACATGACAAAGTTTTATAGCCTGATTTTAGGGCTTGGATTTCTTTTAGTTGTAGGCTGCTCAAACAACAAATCGATTACAGGAAAAAGTAATCCTGTTTCTAATGAAAACATAGCGTATTTCTGGGGAAAAGTTGCTCTCGATGCCACGGCAAATGATACAGAAAGATTTAGTCCAAGACCCACCATAACTTCAAGGTATCTTGGTTTGATTTTTACAGCTGTATTTGATGCGTGGTCAGTATATGATCCAAATGCTAAGCCTGTTTATCACAAAAATCAAAAAAAAATCAAAGGGGATTTGATGGATAAGGAAGTGGCAATATCCTATGCTGCTTATCGAACTTTGTTAGAATATTATTATAGTGATTCCCTTTATTTTAAAGATAAAATGTTGGAATTAGGTTTAGATACAGATCTAAATAACTTAATATCTGGATCTCCAGCTCAAATAGGGGTGTCAGCAGCAGAGTCCGTAATCAAAGCAAGGTATGACGATGGTTCTAACCAATATGGGAATAGATCTGCGGATAAAATAACTCCCTACACTGATTATTTAGGATATAAACCAAAAAATACACCAGATCTAAATACTGACATTAACAGATGGCAACCAAAATATTTTATTTCTAAAAATGGTGAAAGATATTCCCCTGAATGTTTGACACCCTATTGGCAGAATGTTCGTCCAATTGCACTTGATAGTGCATCTCAATTTAGATCACAACCTCCCCCACAATACGGAAGTAAACTACTCAATGATGAAATTGAAGAGGTCGTTAATTTACAGAGTAAATTAACGAAAGATCAGAAAGCTCTTGTAGAGTTTATGCGTGATGGACCAAAGTCTGTTCAGCAAGCTGGCCATTGGTTAATGTTTGCTCAAGAACTTTCAGTTAAAAGAAAACATTCATTAGATGATGATGTTAAAATGTATTTTCTGAATCAGGTCGTTGCTATGGATGCTTTTATAGCTTCTTGGGATACTAAAATGTTTTACGATTATGCAAGACCTTACGCATTGGTTCATGAATATTATGGGGAAAAGATAATAGAAGGATGGAAAGGTTTTGGTAAAGGTTGGGGAGAAATTAAAGGAATCGACTGGCGACCTTATTCCCCTGACATTTTTCTCTGCCCTCCTTTCCCTAGTTATGTGTCAGGCCATAGTACTATTAGTGGTGCATGTGCTGAAGCTTTAAAGTTATTTACAGGGTCTGATGAATTTGATATTACTGTTCCCTTTGTTTCGGGTTCATTAACAGAACCTGAATCCGAATGGAAAAAAACTGAAATTTATTTCCCAACGCTTACCCAAGCTGGAGAAATGGCAGGATTTTCAAGAGTTCTTGGCGGATACCATATCCAATCAGATAACATTGAAGGTTTGATTCTAGGGAGAAAAGTTGCTAAATATGCTTTTCAATTTTATCTAGACCATGTTGGAATATAAAGTTCAAAGCTTAATAGATATTTTAGATTTTACAAAATAATTTTCTCCCTTTCACTAATAAAATCTTGAGAATAAAACCCTAAAAACTCAAATGGAGAGTGATAGGGTTTGATAAGTGGAGTCGGCGGCTCTCGAACTTCACGTTTTTATATTCTCTCAGATCACTTGTAAATAAACGATAATATCAATAAAATCAATACTTAACAATACATTTGTTTCAATCAAATATATGCATAAATATGCATGATATTGCAACAAACAGCATTTTACCGTACATTTACCGTACAACTTTTTTATGGCGTCTGTTAATTATTTATATCGATCAAAGAAAGATCAAGCTTCTTTAAAATTAAGATTATTGTTTAGGCATAATGGAAAGGATCACCAATTTGAGACTGACTCCAAAGTAGTAGTTACTTATGATTATTGGATTCACTATCATCAAAAATCAAAGATCAAAGATGTGAACATTAGAAATAAACAAAGAGAGATAGAGGATAGCCTAAACTCTTTGGAAAAAACAATAATCGAATCCTTTTATAAATCAGATCCAAAATATATAGATAAGGCTTGGCTTGTGTCAACGGTTGAAACTCATTACAAGCACGGGGAAGACTTCAAATCAGAGTATCTCACAGATATTGCTGATGATTATATTAAGTCAATTAAGCTCAGCGCATCTAAAGCGACTATAACAAAGCATAATACAATCATTGGAAAGATTGAAGGCATGCAAACACATTATAATAGAAAGTTTAAAGTCTCTGATGTTGACACCTCTTTCAAAAATTTATTCAATGACTTCTACGAACTCAATAATTATGGTAAAAACACGATAAAAAAGAACTTCAAGTTCATAAAGACGTATTGTTACTATGCAAGAGACAATGGAATCGAGGTAAATCCAAATCTAAAAAAGCTTTCTATTTCAGGAGAAGACACAAAAGATATTTACCTCACGCTCGAGGAATTAGAAACTATCAAAGCTTATTCTGGACTTTCTGAAAGTCTCGATAATGTTCGAGATTGGCTTTTGATAAGCTGTTTTACGGCACAAAGAATTTCTGATTTCTCAAGGTTCGGAAAAGACATGATCATAGAGGTTAAAGGTCAAAAACTCATTTCCTTCGAACAAAAAAAGGGTAAAAAAAAGATTGTAATACCGCTGCTGCCTGAGGTTGAGGACGTTTTAAATAAGCGAGGGGGTGAGTTCCCACGTAAGATTAGTGATCAAAGATTCAATGAATATGTGAAGGAGCTATGTAAAATTATTGGATTTACTAAGGAAATAGAGGGTAGTGTCGTAAAGAATATTGGAGGTGATAAGGATAAAAAACACAGAAAAGTAAAGGGTAGTTACCCCAAATATATGCTTGTCTCCTCACATATCGGAAGAAGATCGTTCGCAACAAATTTCTATGGAAAGATCCCTACACCCCTTCTAATGTCTGCTACAGGTCATACAACTGAAAAACAATTTTTGGAGTATATAAAGATAGCTGAAGTAGACAGTGCTTTAGAATTGGCAAAACTTTATTTGGAAATAAAATGAAATACAACGAAATAATAGACAAGATTAAGAAGTTCAAAATTGATGTTGAATATGGGAAGATTGAGTTCGATACTGATATGTCATTTGATCATGATGAAAAATTTGAGATAGCTATGGAGCCGTTCATTAAGAATTTAATGTCAGCTGACGATTTATCCATTACACATAATGAGTATTCCAATACAGAAAACTTAGGTACTCTGTGTAAAAATGTCGGGAGAACAGAGCTTGAGGAGCTTATCATCAAGAAAAAAGAATTTCTCGATACCTTAAAAAACGAAAGCTATAATCTAATTTATCATCCTATATCAAAGAAAAGTTCAAAGCTTTTGGCGCACCAGGTTTCACTATTTGTAATTGAGCTTGAAAGGATTTTTGATGAAAGGGAAGAGAAAAAACAAAACCCCGAACTTACACTAACTAAAAAAATTGCATTACTCAAAAGCATCGGATTCTACGATAAAATTAAAAAACTTGAAGGCTCTAATGCGTATAGGGCAAAGATCACTCAGCTTGTTACAGGAGGAAGTCTTGATACTATTACCAAAAACATAAAAAATCTGAACTTAGACATCAAAGACATTGATGCAAAATATACTTCATATCAGCATGTAGAGGACATGAAAAGCCTCGTTTCAAAGATTAAATCCCAAACTCGGGAAAAATAAGCTCTAAATAGGGGAATAGATAGACTATCTCTGGATAGCGCTATTAAATAGATTTAAAACCTTGCAGAAGTTAAAATTCTGTAATGGTGGACAAGCATATTTTATCACAAATATTGGACGACAAGCTCGAAAAGTTTGTTGCTCCACTATATGCTAAAATTGCTGAATTAGAGGCAGAATTAGAGAAAAGAAGTATTGATCACCTCCATACTATTGAAGAGACTAAAAGTAGGCTTAAATGTGATGAATCTACTCTTTATAGATGGAGAAAAAAGGGGGTGCTAAAAGCACACGCTATTGAATCAAGAGTATACTTCAAAGAGTCTTCCATTCAGGAAGCCTTTGTTGAGATTTTACCAAAAAAGAAGAGACTATGATAGACTATATCAAGCTCTCTTCAAGGCTAAACAGTACTCAGGTGGCTAATCTTCGAAGCAAGATAGATTTTTTTGAATCTATCAATGGATCAACAGGTGAACATGAGAAAATTCTTGCTAATGGAAAGAAGGTTTCATACCGATCGACAGGATGGACTAAGAATATGAAGCTGGACTTATTTCCTAAGGGCTACATAGAGCTCTCTGGGAGCCTACACAAGTATTATAATGACGGTAAGCACAACTTCAATCAGTTTGGCAGGAAAGAGGCTGAAACAACCTTAAAAAGGCTAATTGAGGTGACTGGGTTAGAGCTGCCAATCTTCAAAGTAGAATCTGTTGAAGTTGGAGTCAATTTGATGCCTCCAATACCCTCTGATGATATTATAAATAACGCCTTGATGTATAAAAGAAGACCCTTTGAAGCTAAGTATTGCACTGATGAAGGAAACTATAGACAAGCTACTCTATCTGAATACTGGGTGAAATTATACAACAAAAGACTTCATTATGAGATACAGGGGTATGATATTGGACATGAGATTCTCAGGTTTGAGCTGAAGATTAATAAAATGAGGATGCTGGCTAAGTACAAGGTATTCACCCTTGAAGATCTTATGAATAACATAGAGGATATAGCAAGGGATTTACTCCCTAAAGCTTGGATGGAAGTACTGTTGTATGATCCAACAGTGAATAAACAAACAAAAGAAAAAATAATAAAATATGCCAACGTCAACTTTTGGAGAGGGATATCTAAAGAAAGAAGCTACAACTATCACCATAACAAGCTATACAGGCTAATGGAAGGGAACACCTGCGCAATACAAGCTCAGGTTAAGGATGTGATGCTGGATACGCTTGATTGCTTGGTGTAGGGATTCACAGTATATATAAAGGGTGAATATTAGCATATTCTTTGCATATACATATCTTTGCAATGTTTATAAACTTCATATGTTAAATATTAAGAGTAGCTATGTGGCTATAGCTATAATTTTATTTGTTCCATTTAAAATCTGTGGTCAGCATATAAACAATGGATTGCTGAGTTTTGGAGATCCTTATACCAAACCTACATCTATAAATTTAGCAGGGAATTTATTGCAGCCCTTTTATTCTAAGACTGTGACTGGGACAACAAGTTGGTATGAGTTAACATATGATTACCCTCTTGATAATAAAATTTCAGTTGGTGGAGATGGAACAGCTGAATGGAACACAAATGGAGATTCGGAGGTTAATGCTGTGATGAGTAATCAAGTTATTGACAACTCAAAATTTGGAACCAATTCAGGAACTTTAGTAGTTAGCGGAACTATTACTATTGGCAGTAATCAATTTGAATTAAAACATAGTTACACTTTAGAAGACTCAAAAAAATTCATCAAAATAGCGACTACCCTAACAAATAAAAGTGCTAATACTGCAACTAATGTTCGGTATTGGGTTGGCACAAGGGATGATTGGATCGGTATAACAGATACTCCAAAAAAAGTGAGATCTAATATAGTAAGCTCCTCTTTAGTTAGTATTACAGACAAAAGCCAAAGATCTAGGGCACTAGAAATTTCATCAGATGAAGAAGGAGTTTTATTTTTCACCACTTATCCAAATGCAAATACTGCTGTTGAACAATACGCAGTTGATACTTCTTACTTTGATTTTTTTAGTGCAACATTAATTAACCCAGATAATGTTCCCATTGAAACCCCAAATGAAGGGGGTCCGGATGGTCCCAATGATAGTTCTTATGCTTTGTTTTATCGGCTGAATGACTTGGAGCAAAACGAATCGGACAGTTTTACATGGTATTATGCTGCATCACCTATAAATGAATTTGACAGTATAATTGAAGATGTTTTTCAAGATACCCCTCCAACTGTGGAATTAACCGACGATGACTCAGATAATATTTTAATCAGTGATGACAGTGTTTTAGTTACAGCAACCTTTAATAAAGCAATGGCAGCCACACCTACAGTTGAGATAGTTGAGATAGACGGGGGTATTTTAACACCAACAACAATGTCCGCGACGGCTTCACCATCTGTTTGGGAGTATACAATAGATGTTAATTCCTTGTTTTCTTCAGAGGGTATCTATTCGTTAAGTGTAACTGGTAGTGATACATTTGGAAATTCTTATGCTGGAACAGATAGTCTAACTTTTAGAGTAGACTTAACTGCCCCAACAGTCACTTTAACAGATGATGATGACGATGATATTTTAACTTCGGGTGTTATTGTACAAATTACAGCAACTTTTAGTGAAAATATGTCACTTACCCCTACAATTACAATTGATCTCCCTACCAATAGTGATGTCGTAACCACAATGACTCAGTCCTCAACAGCTGCTATTTGGTATTATGATTGGACTGTAGCAGCAGGAGACACTGGTACAGCGACCATTACCGTTGCAGGAAATGATATTGCAGGGAACGCCTATACAGGCACAGAGAGTCTTGTTTTTGAGATAGATACTACCTCACCAACACTTACCATTACCATAGATGACGATCGGGTAAATAATACTGATACACCCACTATTGCCTTTACCTTGACTGAGTCTTCAACCAGTTTTACTGCGAGTGATGTAAGCTTGTCTAGCGGAAGTATAAGCAGTCCCCTTACAGCTACCTCTGGCACGGTTTACACTGCGAGCTATACCCCAGCTGTAGGTACAGTCAATATCGTTACAGTAAGTGTTAACTCAGCCACCTTTACTGATATGGCAGGCAACAGTAACATAGCCAGTAGTACTACATTCTTGGTAGACACCATCTCCCCAACTTTGTCTTCATTCACTGATGATCATATTGATTCTATTGTTAGAGATGCGGACACGGTTGAGATTACTGCAACCTTTAGTGAAGCCATGTCTAATTCTCCAACTATTTCAATCACTGGGTTGGTAACTAATGCAACGATGACTGTTTCAACTACATCAGCTTCAAGAACCTGGAGTTACAGTTGGAATGTTCCTTCAGGTAATGATGGTACTGTTGCAGCTACTGTATCTGGAACAGATCTTTTTGGAAACTATTTTGCTGGAACAGATTCGATTACATTTATAGTTGATAATACTGATCCAACATTAGCTCTTGTAGAAAATGATGCTAATGATATTTTAACTGATGGCGAGACGGTATTGCTCACGGCAAGTGCAGACGAA
>Ga0209138_1001205_pt1 | contig 22672 bp, 20 predicted proteins | sample SaaInl3SG_22_DNA_FD_184645 | JGI IMG/M metagenome (GOLD analysis project Ga0209138, IMG submission 184645) | Marine microbial communities from expanding oxygen minimum zones in the Saanich Inlet - ESP_153SG_22_DNA (SPAdes) (version 2) | ecosystem: Environmental > Aquatic > Marine > Intertidal...
GCCCGAAGGGCTTCAGGTCCCCGACGTGCGGAGTCTTATCCCCGATCCGGTTGAAGTCATCAAGAGTGAGCTCCACTTCGGCTTCGTTGGCAATCGCCAGAAGGTGAAGGACCGCATTAGTGGAACCACCGAGCGCCATCACCACAGCTATAGCGTTCTCCAAAGCCTCCCTGGTCAAGATCTTTCGGGCGGTCAAACCTTGGCGAAGCATCTCGACAACAGCTTCACCTGAGCGGTGAGCATAAAGGTCCCGCCTGCGGTCGTAGGAGGCCGGAGACGCCGAACCGGGGAGGCTCAGTCCCAATGCCTCGGCAACGCTTGCCATGGTGTTCGCGGTGTACATCCCGCCACATGCACCTTCGCCGGGCGCAAAAGCACATTCAATTCGGTAAGCATCTTCGCGGGACATCTTTCCCGCTTTCACTGCGCCCACGGCCTCAAAAGAGTCAATGATGGTGATGTCTTTTTCGGTGCCATCGCTCAGCTTCACCCAGCCCGGCGCAATCGAACCTGCGTAGAGAAAAACAGAGGCCAGGTCGAGCCTGGCTGCTGCCATCAGCATTCCTGGGATTGACTTGTCGCAGCCCGCGAGTAGGACAGACCCGTCCAAGCGTTCTGCTTGCATCACAGTCTCGACTGAGTCGGCGATTACTTCCCGCGACACAAGTGAGAAGTGCATGCCTTCGTGCCCCATGGAAATACCATCCGAAACCGAGACGGTGCCAAACTGAAGCGGGTATCCCCCGCCAGCGTGGACACCTTCCTTGGCCGCCTGGGCTAGCCGTCCCAACGAGAGGTTGCACGGGGTGATTTCGTTCCAGGAACTGGCGATGCCAATCTGGGGTTTTTCCCAGTCGTCGTCACCCATTCCCACTGCACGGAGCATTCCGCGCGAGGTTGTGGCTTCGATGCCGTCGGTGACAACGCGGGAGCGAGGCTTTATGTCTGGCTTTTCCATGATCAGAGTCTAAACCCGGGGGCGATTACGTGTCCTGGGAGCCCTTTCCAGCCTGCGCCATCACCGCATGAACTGCTGCAACTATTCCCTCTGCCTCGAGCGCCTCAAAACCAGCTGGCAGCTGCGCGATGCGCTTTGAGTGCCTCTCGGGCGGAACAGAGGAAACCCCTGGCAACAAAGAGTGGCGAATTTGCCCGCGTAGCCATTCTCTCACCTCATCTGCCGGGGGAATCCGGCTTGCGAGGAAATCTTCATAGCTGGTGAGCTCGTGAAAATTTATTGCTCCTGGCATCTCGCCCCACCAGGGTTGACCGAGGAACATAACCCTTGACTCCTCCAAAGCCGCTTCGATTCCCACCTTGCCGGTAAAGGTCATGACAAATTCGGCTGATTTAATCAGCGCCCGGGTGTTTGTCTCAATCCCGAGAACCTCAACACCAGGGATATTGTCGAGCAGATCGTAAAAATCCGGGCTTCGACCAACAAACCCCCTCAGAGCAGATGTTTTTTGGCTGAAGTGCTCCTTGACATAGAGAATGACCTCGTCGGGTAAAACGTTGCGAACTGCCACAATCGCATCTAATTGTGAGTCGAAAGGATATCCCTCCGGGATCGAACTTCGCTCTGGCTCATAGTGCAAAGCAAACAGAACAAAGCGGTGAGCCGGAGCTTCGCCAAGCGAGGGGAGCGCTTCGATTTTCGTCCTAAGCGACCGACGAAGAGAGCGCTCGAGCAACAGCTCGAGAAGCCGACGAAGTCTTTGGGGAATGCCCGCGTGTCCGGTCAATGCGAAGGCAACATCCCGACCCGGGGTGCTCAGGCGCTTCAATGTGTAACGCAGCGCGCTAACGCGCGCTGCCAAGCTTCCCACTTTTGCCTCTTTTGCCCTTTGGTTATCCATTTTGGGGGTGCCCGTTCCGTGGACAAGTCGTTCGATTGATGCATCGGCGATGCGATGAACCTCGGAGAGGGCATGGTCGTGACGCGCAGCGACTTCTGCATCGAGCTCGAGAGGCAGTGTCTTAGTGAGAGACGTCCGAGCCATCACTTGAGGCCCGACAAGAGAGGGTTGGAACATCAGTAGCGGAATACCCTGCCACTCCAGAACTCTCAATAAGGCGAACTCCATGGCCTCGTGAGGCGTAACATCAAAAATCCCCAGATTTGGTTTTGCCTCGGTCAGGGCAGAGAAGATTTCTAGATGGATTTTCCGAGCTAAGACTTCCCGTTCCAACGATCTGAAGGTGCCCGTCGAATCCACCCGCGACATCATGAGCACTAGCATCGAATGGGTTTCTGAGTAGCGGGGAGATCTGCGGTAGTCGCTGTAGGCGTCAACAGCGGCTTGCGAGACAGCGGGCGACTGCGTCACTAACGCACGGATGTTATTGGGGATGATTCTCACGTGATCGCGGTTTGGCCAGTGATGAGGGAGCTCATGTCCCGAGGTGGCAGCAATCGTGTGGCCCTCTTTGTGAAGCGACAACACCGCCTGACCCCACGCACCCGTTGAGCCGAGAGGGCGAGCCGAGCTCAAGACAATCCGATGTGCGTCACCCGCCATGCTTGCCTCGCCTCCCACCCAATAAATCTACCGCGTCGTCAGCGCTCAAGCATGACGCGCGCAATTGTTGGGCACCCAGTACGCTGTGTTTACCCCCCCACTAACGGAAAGGACTATGACGTGATGCATTCCCCCGACCACGCGTTGCCCTTTGGGTCGCAGGCCTCTCCCTTGCTCATCCTTGATTTGGCCAACAATCACAACGGATCAGTAGAACACGGGAAAGCTATCATTGACAGCGCTGCGGAGGCCCTAGTCGATGTTGGTTTCCCCGCAGCGATCAAGTTTCAGTATAGAAACTTAGACACCCTGATCCATCCTGACCATCAGGGCAATCACGATTTCAAATACATCAAACGCTTTGAAGAGACCCGCATCTCCGATGATCAATACCTCGAACTCGTCAATCATTCGCGCAAACGTGGTTTCTTGGTGGCCTGCACCCCCTTCGATGAGATTTCGGTCCAGAAAGTCGTGGACCATGAATTTGACATCATCAAAGTTGCGAGTGCCTGCGCAACCGACTGGCCACTCCTGACAGAGGTGGTCAAGCACAACATGCCCACCATTGTCTCGACCGGTGGCCTAAACATTCACGACACAGACCGAGTAGCGGCCTTTCTCAGCAAACGCATCGATCAGCTCGCCCTCATGCATTGTGTCGCTGTGTATCCCACCCCTAATAGCGAACTAGCTCTCAATCGAATCGACATGCTGAAAAGCCGCTACAAAGACGTCACGATTGGGTATTCCACCCATGAGGACCCAAAAAACATGATTGCCGGTGGTCTAGCGCTCGCTAAAGGTGCCCAGATCATGGAACGGCACATCGGTCTCGAAGCAGAGGGCATGGCGGTCAACAACTACTCGTCTCAGACAGCAGAGCTCAAAGACTGGGCCACTAGTCTGCTTGAGGCTTCGTCCATGCTGGCTGGTATGGACGACGTCGAGTATTACAACCAGGCTGAGCGAGACTCGGTCCGGGCGCTGCGACGCGGGGTTTACGCGAAGTCCGCCCTAACGGCAGGTCAGGAAATTGGGGATGACTCCGTTTCGTTCCAGATTCCCGTGTTTGACTCCCAGCTGACAGCAAACGAGTGGTCCAAGCTTGAGCGCAAGCAAGCCGTTGCAGACATCGAGCCCCACGGAAAGCTCGGTAGCAAAAATGTCACGATCACAGACAGCGATGCGGTTGTGAGTCGCATTATTGAGCGAAGCAAAATCCATTTCGAGTCAGCTGGCGTCATCGTCCCCAACCGCAGCGCGGTTGAACTGTCACACCACTACGGCATCGATCAGTTCGATGAATTTGGCATAGTGATGGTCACGGTTGTGAACCGCGACTATTGTAAGAAAATCATTGGCGTCTTCCCCGGGCAAACAAACCCCGAGCACGTGCACAAGAAAAAGGAAGAAACCTTTGTGTGTCTCAGCGGCACACTGGTGGTGGACCTAGGGGGGGATATCCACACGCTGACACCGGGCGATATCCTCACGGTCGAGGTCGGAACGCCGCACAGTTTCAGCTCCCCCACTGGTGCGGTGTTCGAAGAAATTTCCTCCACCCACTATGTGAACGACTCCTTTTACGCAGACGAATCCATCAATAACAACCCTGACCGGAAGACAAAAATCTCCGTCTGGTCGCTCGCGGAGTAGCAATGACCACTGTCAAGGTCATCGGTGCCGGATCTATCGGTAACCACCTTGCCCACGGGTGCCGCTCCAAAGGGTGGGATGTCGCGATTATCGATCTGAACCCCGAGGCTCTTGAGCGCACCAGGGACACTATTTATTCCAGCCGCTACGGCGCTTGGGATTCCGACATAATGCTTGCCACGCCAAGTGAAGTCGTAGGTCAATCGTTTGACATCGTGATTGTTGGTACACCACCTGCGACACACCTGGCGGTTGCAACGGCAGAGCTGACGAACACCGCACCACAACTCTTGCTGATAGAAAAACCACTCGCACACCCCGATGCAAAGGCGATATCTAAATTCGTGCAGTTGGCGGAGAAATCCTCTACCCGGGTGCTCGTCGGATACAACCAGCGGCACAAACCCCCCACCTTCAAATTTCTCGAGGTTGCGAAGGACCCGGCGCTTGGAGCACTTACCGGGTTACGCTCCCACATGCTCGAGAGTTGGGATGGAATCCTCAAGGCACATTTTTGGATGGCGAGCGAAAAAGACTCCTACCTTGCCTTCACCGACCAAGGCGGTGGGGCTCTTCTCGAGCACAGCCACGCGTTGAACCTCATGCTTCATTTGGCGACCGAGTTAGGCCAGGGGAATGCGGTGGAGGTCAAAGCCTCCATCGACTGGGTGGGCCACGACTCTGGCCAATACGACAGAGACACCACCCTGAACATCACCCTGGATTCCGGGCTCATAGCCGAGGTTCGGCAAGACCTCCACACATGGCCGGCAAAGAAGGAAGCCGTGGCCACGTTTGAGAACGGTAGCGTGGTGTGGACGATGGGTGATTCGAGCGACTCCGTGACACTCCTAGATGGGAACGAAGCCCAGAAGAACCATTGGGATTTTCCAAAAACACGGGCCGATGACTTTGCTGGTGAAATTTCCCACCTCGAAGACCTCTTGGCAGATCCTGGTCAACCCTCCTCGCTCGACCTAAAAGAGGGGCGTGAAGTCATGGAAATCGCTATCGCTGCCCTCAAATCCTCAGCATCAGGGTTAGCGGAAACGGTGGCAACGTTGGGGTCTCCTGACTAGTGCGCCAGGGCAAACGAGTGTTAGTGGTAATTCCTGCCCGGGGCGGCAGCAAAGGAATTCCGCACAAGAACATCACCCCTGTCGCAGGCAAACCTCTGATCGGTTACACGACGGAACTGTTGTTGGAGCTGCCTTGGGTCGATAGAGCCGTCGTCTCTACCGATGACCCGGAAATAGCAGAGGAGGCCGACCGTGCCAAGACAGCAGAGATTTTGTGGAGGCCGCCAGAACTATCGGGTGATCGAATTGGAGACATGCCCGTACTGTCCCACGCGCTCCAGACGAGCGAAGACGGGTCCAACGCATCATTCGACATCGTGGTCATGCTTCAACCCACATCCCCGCTTCGAACGGCATCCGAGGTAGAGGAATGCGTCGACACGCTGCTCCACGGGTCGTGGGACGCAGTCTGGACCGTTTCAGAAACCGATCTGACCTATCATCCATATAAACAAGTGAATCTCTCCGCTGAAGGGGTGCTCACTTTCTTCCACGAGGTGGGATCTCAGATAGTTGCCCGTCAAGAGCTCTCTCCAGCATTTCATCGAAATGGTGTGTGCTACGCATTCACCTCCGATTTTGTTCGGACATCACCCTCCGTTTTTTCAGAGGGACGTTCCACCGCAGTGGTCATTCCGGGACACCACACCAGCATCGACACGCGCGACGACATTCATGCCGTAGAGAAACAAATTCAGGCGCGCAAACACTCATAAACCAGCCTGTTAGCCTGTCTCTATGACCAAGCTTCTCTGGATGACGATTGACCGCCATCCTGAATCACTCCGCGCTCTAATCCGAGCACAGCTGGCAGAAACCGGGTGGGAGATTTTCGAAGTTTCCTACGATTCCATCTACACCATCGAATCAGTTCCTCTCGAGGAGATTGACGCCGTTTTGCTCGCGCCAGCTCGGGTTTTTCCGCCACAGTACATGGACCGAATCACCCAGTGCCGGTTGATGCAAATCTGGAGCTCAGGCTATGACAAGTTCAATATCGATGACGCGCGCTCTCGAGGAATCCCTGTCGCCAACAATCATGGCTCGAACGCGGTATCTGTGGCGGAACACACCATATTGATGATGCTTGGCGTCTCACGACGAGCCCCCGAAATGCACAACCGGGTCATCACGGGCGACTGGGCTGGAAACGACCACGGGATGACGTCTTATTCGTTATCGGGCAAGACGTTAGGCATCGTGGGACTTGGCAATATTGGGACTCTGGTGGCAAAAAGAGCTGAGGCTCTAGGAATGAAAATCGTCTTTTCAGATCCGAGGGTAGAAGAAAGCCCGTCACCCGGGTGGGGTAAATATGTCTTTGAAGAGCTCCTTGCGGAGTCCGATTACGTCACATTCCACGTGCACCTCGGTCCTAAAACGCGGAACATGATTAACTCAGAAAATGTTGCTCTATTGCGGAGACGTCCTTTTTTAGTTAACGTTTCTCGCGCAGAGCTCATTGACAGGGGAGCTTTACTGCAGGCGCTCGAAAGTCAAGCAATTCGAGGTGCCGCGATTGACGCCCAGTATCAAGAACCTACACAGTCGTCAGACGAGCTTTTTTCCTATGACAATGTTTTTTTCTCGCCCCATGTCGCTGGCTCAACAGTAGATTCGTATCGGGACACGGTGCGTGCCTGCGTTGATAACATCCGTGCAGCAGCTGAGGAATCGGGCATTCAGGGTTTGATTGGCGAGCCCAACTAAACGCCGGTCAGTCCGCCATCAATAACCAGATTCTGACCGTTAACGTAAGTCGACGCCCCCGAGAGCAAAAAAGCAACCTGACCCACTACGTCTCTCTCCGTTGCCATTCTGCCCAGTGGGGTTTTTTTGGAGTACCGCTCAATAAAATCAATGTGTTGACCCCGCGATACCCCTCCAGGAGAAACAATGTTTACCCGAATACCAGGGGCCAAAGTAGAGGCCAGCCACCGAGTGAGCTGGATCAGGCCACCTTTACTCGCGGCATAGGCTGCTGGATTCGACATATCCAAACCCTCATACAAGCTCCAGTCCGGCCCAATAGATCCATATATCGAACCAATATTCACTATGGACGGGCCATTACCCCGAGAGAGAAGAGGTTCCAACAGTTGGGTGAGATGAAAAGGTGCGGTGAGGTTCAGCTCCAGTGCTTTTCTCCATGTTGAAATGGATTGTCGCTCAAAGTCAACAGCCCAGCCTTCAAGTTCGCTGGTTCCCACAAAAGCTGCGGCAAATACTGCCCCATCGAGACTGTCGGTATTTGCACCAACTTGTTCAACAAGGTCAACCCGCTGGCCCTCATCAGAAAGGTCTGCGGTGAAAGCGAGCAATGACCCCTCTGTGGGATTCAGTTTGGACTCGAAAGCCGCGAGACCTTGTGCGTCCAGGTCAACAGCGAAGACTGTGGCACCATCGGAGACAAAGTATTCACAAAGCGCGCGGCCAAGGTGCCCTGCGGCGCCTGTCAACAGAATTTTCCGACCAGTGAGGGAGAACATGCCTGCGCTACTCATTGCCTAAACCTAACCTTTTTCGGAGCAAGTAGTCAGCAATCTCTAAGTCGAACTCGGTATCGATGTCGATTGCCCTCTCGCGAGGGATGAGGACTGAACCCACAGTCCCATCGAACAAACCCTGCGAGTTGATGACAAAGCCCAGTGTTGTGGCATAAATCACCGTTGTGATGTCAAAGACTGGCGGCGCATCTTGGCGCCTGGCAATCCGCTCCCCCCCGACAGCAGCGACAAGAGATACTTCGCTGCTGTGTTCCCGGAACACCATGTTGAACCGCGGGCTTCGAGTGGATTTGCTGACACCCAGCACGAGGTCAAAGGTTCCTTGTCGAAAAAGCTCGAGTGCGTGCTCAACGTCTTCAAAAGCCCTCAGTGGGGAAGTCGCGGGAAGGGACACCAGCACATCTGACTCTGAGGCACCTTCCTGGACTAAGAAGCGAGCAAGATGCTGCCATGCAGTCCACTCAGGAGAATCATCTTGCGCCAGAGTTTTAGGTCGGCGAAAGGGGACTTCAGCACCAAGGCGCTTAGCCTCGGTTGCAATCTCATCCGAGTCGGTCGAACAGAACATCCGATCTATCCCGCGTGATGCCAATCCCATCGCTATGGAGAGTTCAAGAAGCGAAGTGCCAGCAATTTTCTGCAGGTTCTTGCCCGGGACTCCCTTTGAGCCCCCTCTGGCAAAGACCGCGCCATAAACCGTCATGAGGCAGCGCCTGCCTGCGAAGAGGAAACGCGAATACCCCGGGAATGATGCGACAGTCGAGCTGAATCGATTACTGAAAGAACAGCTAAGCCATCCTCCACAGTGACCTCTGGCGTCACTCCCTTTGTCACTGCCAAGTAGAAACTGTCCCACTGCCGTTCGTAGGAAGTGGAGGTCGACGCCTCCTCAACGTAAGACGCTTCCCATCCTGTGCCCCCTTTAGGCCACTCCTCAACTCGACGAGTGACGCCATCCCAACGAAGTGTCCCCTCGGCACACACTGCAGTAATGCTTCGCGTGCGATCGTGGCGGGTGAAATCGAGGTTCAACTGCCCAACGAGCGGAGGCAACGCAGCTTCAGTGGAAAAACCCAGGGCCAGGTGTGCCGTATCTTCGACGTCGATTTCCAAATCAGATTGCTTGCCACACCATGCAGAAACCCACACGATATTGCCAAATATCCACCGCAAGTAATCGATTTCATGGCTTAGCTCGCGCAGGACTCCGCCACCCGACTCTTCGCGCGCGGAGGCAGTTTTTCGATAATCTCTGCCAGTCCGCCAATCTGGCAAATATTGGCCTGTTTCGGCTCGGACACTGAGCACTCTTCCAAACCTAAGCTGGTCAACTTTCCGTTTGAACTCACTCAGCGAAGGGGAAAACCTCAAGTTGTAACCGACTTGAATTATTGCGCCCCGTTCTTCTAGTTTTTTTGCGGCCTCTATACCTTCTTCAGAATTCACTGCTATCGGCTTCTCAACTAACGCGCCAAGCAATTCGTTCGGAAGCGCTTCGATCATTTCAAGCCGATCCGATGCGACACCACAAATAATTGCTATTGTCGGCTCAAATTTTCTAACTTCCGAAATTTTCGACGTAGATTGGAAGGCCTCTCCCGCTAACCGCTGAGAGCTGTAAACCAGAATTTCAGCTTTAGGGAGACGTTCTCGGATCAGTGAAACAAACCGCCGACCACTGCTCCCAAAACCAAGGACAGCAATCTTATCCATTACTGTCGTACTCACTTTCTCCGCTGACTACTGAGTTGCAGCAGAAAAATAACAGCATATTCAATGGTTGATTAATCATTAGAAATTAGGATTCATCCAACAACTCGTTCGCCCGGCTAAAATCAGTAGGGCGCCCTAGGTCGGCCCAAGTTTCATGTATGGGAAAAGCAAAGACTTTTTTTCCGCCAACGTTGTCACGGATGAGCTCTGGCATGTCAGCAAACTGATCGACTGAAAGCGACTCGAACACCTCAGAGTTCAGAACATAAACACCAGCGTTAACAAGATCGCGATGGATTGGCTTCTCCTCGATTCCATCGATCACCAGCTCTTGTGTCGACAGAACTCCGAACGGGATTGTTGTCTCGAAAACTTTGGCTCCAACTGTGATGGTTGCGTGCTTTTCCAGATGATAGTCGACCATCGTCCCGATGCTTGCGGCCAAGACTAAGTCGCCATTCATCACCACCACGGGCGAAGAAATTGGTTCTTGCAAAAGCGACAAAGCGCCGGCTGTGCCTAGAGCTTTATCTTCCTTCAAGTAACGAATACTCACGCCGAAACGGGACCCATCCTTGAAGTAGCTTTCAATCTGCTCACCCAGGTAATTGATGGCAAGAATAATGTCAGAGAAACCTTCGTCGCGGAGATTATCGATGATGTGCTGAAGGATTGGTTTCCCCCCAACGTGCAACAAAGGTTTTGGAGTTTCTTCTGTCAGCGGTCTGAGGCGCAGGCCTTTCCCCCCCGCCATGATCACTACGGTGTTCTCCCGCGCAACGCTCTTCCCAATATTTCCGTGGACTTCAACACACACCAGGACGCCGTCCAAATTGACAACGGGATACTCTCGAAAGCCCTTCCTCGCAGCATCGGTAGTTGTTTGCTCCCAATCGCTTCCATCCTCTAACGCAAGAAAGTCGGTGTTGAACACGCTCGCAGCGGGGCTATCAAGTCCATTCCCTGCGAGTAAGGCCCTTCGCACGTCACCATCGGTGACGGTTGCCCGCAGGGTGCCGTTCGAATCCGTAACAAAAACAGTGCCTAGCCCAGATCTATTAATGGCTGCAACGACGTCGCGGACCGATTGCGGGTCCGCGATCGCCCATCGAGTAAGGTCATAATCTCGAATGATGTAACCTCATGTCGTTTGGGGAGGATCGTAATATTCCTTCTGCTTTAGGGTATCGAATACGGTGGACTCAAGCAGGGCTAAAACCTTGCCCGTGGCTCCGGCTTTCCCATAGGGGCTCTCCATCCCTGATAGCGTCTCCACGAACTCCATCGACAAAGCCTGCGTAATCGCCGCTTCAATTGTTGCTTCACCGGTTCCACAAGAAATCACGCTTTGCGCTTTGAGTCGTCCATCCTGGCGTGGACCAATGTTCACCGTTGGCACGCACAATGTCGGCGCTTCCAGGATGCCACTGGAGGAATTCCCCACTACTGCTGATGCTTGGGCAAGGAGGGAGAGATATAGCTTGGCACCAAGGGAGGCGAAAAGATGCCAATTCTCTTTGCCCTTCACCGCTTGTTGTAGCACTTGGTTAATGACGCCATGCTCAGGGTCTGCATTTGGAAGGGTGAACACAACCGTGGCGTCAGGGAACGAATGTAATGCCGAAACGAGAGACTGAATTTCCAACGCGGTGTCGTGTTTTGCTGCCGTCACAGGGTGGTAAGTCACCAGCAGCAGAGGGTTCTCGACAACAATTCCCAATTCTGCTTCTAAGTCACTCTTTGTGAGCTTTTCGACGCCGAAAAGAGAATCAACACCCAGACCACCTACAACATGAACAGAATCAGGCTGCGCGCCCGCACGAATGATTCTCTCCGCATATTCGGGTGCCGCCACAGCGTGAACCCGGGCAAATTGCGAGATGGCGTGTCTGATCGCATCATCGAAAGCTCCTCGGGTCACCTCGCCCCCGTGGAGGTGGACAATCGGAATTCCTGAGAAGAAGGCAGCTGTCGCAGCAGCGAGAAGCTCGTACCGGTCTCCCAAGAGCAATACAGCATCCGGAGCCAGCATTTCGAAGGCGGCAGTGAAGGCCGTGACGCCTGCCCCCACCTGTTTGGCAACTTCTAACCCGTTCGAAGCGCTCGAAATTTCAGGGACTGATATATCAATCCTGAATCCTTCTCGGACGATGTCTTTCACCGTCAGACCAAACTCCGGCAATAGGTGTGCTCCAGTGACAACCACTTGGAGGTCCAAAATGGGTGAGCTTTCGATTTTATGCATCAACGGTGCGAGCAGACCGTACTCTGCCCGAGTGCCAGTGACGACAGCAATTTTTTTCACTGCAGTTCAATCATCTCGTTGGGGCCATAGCTGCGGTGAGCCACCTGACCAATCAGCTGTGGCCAGTGCATCGGGGAAAGCCCATTACCAGGCCTCATCACACCGAGATTTTCTTCACCAAATAGCTCGCCTGCCTCAATGCGAGTGCGTGCAACTATCGATTTACGAATCACTTCGCGATTACGCTCTTCCGCGCTAGTGACGAATTTTGTATTGCCCCCGAGAGCTTTCTCTACCTGGCGGATGGCAACCACCATGTCAGAAAATTCCCCGGGCTCAAGGGAGGCGGCGTGGTCTGGCCCCTCCATGTCCCGATCGAGAGTAATGTGCTTTTCTATCACTGTGGCTCCGAGCGCCACCGCGGCTACAGCTACGTTCTGACCAGAGGTATGGTCGGAATACCCGACCGATACACCCAACTCTTTCCCCATTTCCACCATTGCTAAAAGATTGGCTTGCTCGGGGGGTGCCGGGTATTCTGTGGTGCATTGCAGCACCGTGATTTGGGAGCGGCTAAGCCCGCCCGATTCTAGGACCTCAACTGCCTGACGAACTTCGTCTGCGCGGGAGGCTCCAGTCGAAAGCAACACGGCGGTCTGTTGCTGGGCAACAAGGCGGAGGAAGGGGTAATTCGTCACATCTCCAGAGGGAACTTTGACGAAATCGGATTCGAGACCCATCACAAACACCGCGCTGCCCAAATCATGCGCTGTGGTCAAGAATCCGATCCCTTCTGTCGCACAATGGGCAACAAGTTCTTCGAAGTCGGCTTCGGAAAGCTCCAGCGCTGACAGCAAGTCGACCTGGCGCTGACCCGCGAACGAATTCTGTTGATAGTTTGCTAACGGAGCGCTCTCCGAAGCAAGATCCTTAGCTGTGAACGTCTGAAACTTAGCGTAGTCAGCCCCCGCCTCCACACACCGTTTGACAAGCTTTTTCGCTAACTCAAGCGAACCGTTGTGATTGACGCCAATTTCTGCAATCACAACGACACGGTTTCTCTGCTCATTTGCAGCCATTGGAGCCTCCCCGGGGCAAGCCTAATGAATTCGGTTACGGAACGAGGGAAGCGGACGAGGGCAAGCAAATTACCCTGGAGTAAAGGTCCGTCACAACCGGGGTTGGTGGGCTTGGTGACTGGCGGTATGGAGTCAAGCTGTTCAAGGGTTTCCACAAAGGTCGAACCGGAATGCCAGCATCAAGGCAGGCATTCAAAATGTTATCTCGCTGGGATGCCAGTTCAGGGGTCAGAAGAAAAGCCTGAAGCCAGTAATTGCTGGTCGTTCCTGGGCTCTCTGACCGAAGGCTCCCGAGGACGAGATCTCCCAAAGCCTCCTCGTACTTGCGATGAAGAGACCTCTGTCGTTCCACCAAATCGGGTAACTGTTCGAGTTGGGCGACTCCCAGGGCTGCGTTTATATTTGGCATCCGATAGTTGTAACCAACCGAATCATGATCGAACTCAAAGCGGTGGGGAATTTTCGCTGTGGTCGAGAGGTGTCTCAGACGAGCAGCGAGTTCCGCGTCGTCCGTCACAATGGCGCCGCCGCCGCCCGTTGTGACGGTTTTATTTCCGTTAAAGCTAAAGACCCCAGCGTTGCCAGCAAGCCCGGTGTGCGTCCCCCCGGCAAAACTGCCGAGGGATTCAGCAGCGTCTTCCAGAAAAGCAAGACCAAATTCTTCCGCAACCGCCTTGATTCCATCCCCATCACAGGGATGTCCGAGGGTGTGCATCGGAACAATAGCGGTAACTGGTCTGCCGCTTTCTTTGTTGATCAGTTGCTTACCGTCACGACGAAGCAACGAGCTGAGATACGCTCTCAACTCGGTTGAATCAATTCCCCAGGTTTCCCTGGATACATCAACAAAATGGGGGGTGGCGCCGGCGAGTGCTACCGCACTTGCTGTTGCAACAAAACTAAGTGCTGGAACAATGACTTCATCCCCAGGCTTCACTCCCGCTGCTACGAGAGCTAAATGGAGAGCCGACGTCCCATTGACGACCGCAACCGCATGCTGAGCTCCCACGTAACGGGCAAGCTCTTTTTCGAACCGGGTGACAAAGGAACCTACCGACGACACGTACCCGGTTTCGATACACTGTTTGACGTATTCTCTCTCATTCCCGGCAAAGACCGGTTCGTGAATACCTGAAGTTTTTCGACTGGTCACTTGTTGAATCGCCCAAATCATTTGGTCCGCGATTGACTGGGCTTCTGGTTGCCTATGGGCCATAGTCACCGGACATACCGAGCCGCATCGTAACCTTCTCGAGAGTGGTTCTGCAAAAACCATTCGAAGGTTTTCTGCAAACCAGCTCGTAACCCTTGCAAGCCTTCCAACGCTGGCGCCCAGCCCATTTGATCGAAGATTTTAGTGCTGTCAGACCAGAGTCGTTCCACTTCAGAATTTTCCGGCCGAATTCTTGCGTGGTCGGCGGAGATATCCATCTCGGTGCCGGTGACGCTGGAAATCTCATGAACAAGATCCTCCATTGATATCTCGAAACCACTCCCCATGTTAAAAGTCTCTCCAGCCCCTGCTTCAGATTCGACTGCAGAAACGAATCCGCGCGCCGTGTCGTGAACAAAAGTGAGGTCTCGTGTAGGGCCGAGAGATCCGACACTTAGCGATTTTTTGCGGGCCAAGTGTTGAACCATCACCGAGGGGATGAAGGCACGCTGGGATTGGCGGGGGCCGTAGGTATTAAAAGGCCTCAAAGTGACTACGGGGGTGCCAAATGAACACCAATAGCTGTGCGCGAGCTGGTCGGCGCCAATTTTTGAGGCGGAATATGGAGATTGTCCGACTACAGGGTGTTTTTCATCTATTGGCACATACTGAGCGGTGCCGTAAACCTCAGACGTAGAGGTATGGACCACCCGATGAATGTTGTTCCGCTTACAACTCTCCATGACATTTGCTGTGCCGATCACATTTGTCTCAATGTAGGACCTCGGCGCAACATACGAATAAGGGATTGCAATAAGGGCAGCGAGGTGCACCACCCGCTCTTGGCCCTTCAGAGCATCCAGCATGAATCCAGAATCTCTGACGTCCCCCATAACAACTCGAACCCCAGCCCTTATTTCAGGCCCAAGGTCCGACAACCACCCTGCAGAATTAACTGAGTTGTACTGGGCCATAGCCGTCACCTCGTGACCGGCAAGCACAAGGCCCTCCACCACGTGGGAACCAATGAAACCTTCTGCTCCCGTTACAAATACTTTCATCAAATACTCCATAATTTCGTAGCAGTGGACTTTCTGGCCCACCCCATCAGCTTGACCTCAAGACTAACTAGCTCATGGATTGGCGGCAGCATTTGATGCAAAAATACCTGGCTTTAGGCCTGTAATGGCGCGTCCCGTCAGATCGAGTTAGACCTCCAGCGATGGACTAGAGTTAACGCCGCCGTGGTACGTGTGCAACCGCGCAAAGCTAGGATTGAGCCTGTTCCCCCTGATGAGAGGCCCCGTTCATGGAGAAATTGGCCCTTGCCTTCGCGCCCCTCATCCCAACTGCACGCACATTAATGCTCTCCAGCCGACGAGGAAAGCTTTGATCAGGGCCGCGTTGAGGCGAACGTACGAACTAGACATCGCGTCCATTTTCCGAGCTCAGCACCTTCGCCGTGTAAAAAGGGTAGAAGCGCGGAAGACCCGCGAAATTTGTGAGGAAAATGGATTTTCTGAGCTCACTTTGACCACTCTGCGGTCGCTAGCAGAAAAGAAATCGAGAACTTGTTTCATCCTTGGAAGCGGATCATCAATTAATGACCTAAGCGAAGATGACCTAAAAACCATTAGGAGCGGGTTCTCGATTGGGATCAACGCTTGGGTTTCACACGACTTCATTCCCGATGCCTACTCATTTGAAGCCGATGGGCTCAACCAGGAGCCCTCCGGAGAAATTCAAACCATGACGAGGGCACTAGCAAACAAAGCTCGCCATAAACCGGACCTTGTGTTGCTCCTCCTTCGCCCGAAGCGTTCAGACTTGCAAAAAAGAATGGTCGAAATCCCTCGGAATCTGCGCAAATCGTCATTTATGTACGGCAGGTATAACTTGACCTCGAAAAGACAGCAGAATCTGCAAAAAGACCTCGACGTGATTCTTTCTCGAGAAAAAAGGAGTCCCCTAAGCGTTCCGGTCGTTGTTGACAACGGCGCAACCGTGGCGCGGCTCCTGACTTTGAGTGCTTTGGCCGGATTTACGAAAGTCGTATTGGTGGGGATCGACTTGAACTCGAGCGGATATTTTTGGCAGGACACCAAAGGACCCCGACTCTATGAGGAATTAGTCGGCAGCTTTCCTCGCGAAGAACGATATCAGCACGACACGTTGGAGACGGGCAATCGGCCGTTCTCGAACCTCGATTTCCTCTCCGTCTTGGCCCCTCTGCTTCAAAAACACTTTGAGATTGAAACTTTTAGTGGGTCCCACAAGTCCTCACTGGCCCCTCAGCTAGCAGTCTACGATTGGAGGGTAGATCTTGAAACATGAAAAAAAAACCGGCCCGTCGAAACCAGAACTGAAGACTTTCTCGCAAGGAATTTCCACGTGGAACTTCAGCGCGGATACCCGCCATGCGATAGTGACAACAGCTATTGGTGGCGCTTATTTTGATAATTTTTGCTCTTTTTCGCTCCCCTATTGGAAGCTCTACGCCAAAAAGCACGGGCTGGCAATTGCAGTAATTCACGACCTGGCTGCCTTCGAAAATATGGGCTCGGGTTTAAATGGTGCTTGGTTAAAGCTCCTCGCTCCGGCGGTTGTTGCTGAAGTCTTTCCTTTGATCCAGCGAATCGCGCTTATCGACACTGATGTGATAATCAACCCTGGGGCTCCGGATATTTTTGCTGACTGTCCATCTGAACAATTTGCTGTTGTCTCCCTCGTGCGCAACCTACCCTTTGATCTTCTCGTCGCCAAGAAGCGTCTAGCTTTTTTGCGAAAAAGCTTTTATTCGGAGGAGTACCCCTTGGACTCAAGTCTTTTTGCCTCCCCCCGACAGGAATACGAGATGGAGAGATTGCCAGTTCATGACAACCTCTTTTGTTCTGGGCTTGTCGTGTTGCCCCAAACCAAAGCCCCGTTACTTGCCCGTTGGTTCGAGGAGGCAAGCCATCGCGACGTTCAAACTGCCGTTGCCTGGGAACAGAATTTTTTGAATCACAAGATAATCAGTCATGGATGTCACTGGTTGCCCTACAAATATCAAGCGATATGGAATCTTGAAATGGCGAACAACCATCCATCCGCTTACCTAATTCGTGATCTGTCCGGAGATTCAGTTGCCCAAAGCGCTGTTGCGGATTCCCTGAATAACAATTTCTTTCTTCACTTCGCTGGGTCATGGCACGAATCGCGGGCTTGGCTGAACCCGCCTGATGAGGTTCTTTACAGGTTGGTCAACCTGGGAGGAGCTGAGTTCACGGAGTATTTGCGAACAACCCCCACGGGCCACCATGTTGGAAAGCTCGTGCCTGGGCGATCCCAATCATGAGCGCTCGAAGGCTGCCGGCGGGGCGTGTTCGATTGGCTCTGCTCCTTCGTCTTATTGGTTTGAGGGAGTTTGACACGCTTCGGCTGCTTCACTGGCTTTCCAACAAATTCCCCATCCGATCGATGCCAGATAGAAATCTTGCTGGGCAATTCTTCCTCACAAACCGTGTTCGGTCCGATGGCGGTGGATCGCAGGTTCTGTATGCGTTTTTTACACTGGCGATTGCAGATTGGCTCAAGATGCCATATAGACATCGTCCCTTTGAGCGTATAGAACACTACACCGGAGGAGAGCAGGACTTCATCGACAAGTGGAACAACGTGTTTGACTTTTCAAAACATTTCGGCACCCCTGAAAGCTTTCCCGTTTTTTCACTCGGTTCTCGGTTTCAAACGCTTCGAGCGCTGACCAGTCGGTCACGCGAAGTTGGGATAACCAGCCACAAATTTAGAGACGTCTCCGACCGACACCCAGAAATTCTTGAGGAAAAACGTGGAATTTTGCGCGAAATTTACTCCCCCCGTGAAGCGACCGAATCCGTTTCTAGCATCCCACGAGGTGTTTTGTTCCACCTTCGACGAGGTGACGTCACATCCCAATCACACCCTCTGAGGTTCACCGCAGTTGAGACCTTGGCCGAGGATTCCGAAATTTTATCGACCGCGTTGGGTCTTCAGTTGGCAGAGCGGACGGTGGTTGGCGATCTTGAACCATTAGAGGCCGAGTTGCTTGCAGAGAAGGGGTTCCACGTGGCTTCAACTGACGACGCTTTTGGAGCCCTGCACCAACTCGCAAGTGCACAGGTACTAGTTACTGGCGTCTCTTCCTTCAGCTATCTTGCCGGACTGATTAGTCAAGGAACGGTCGTTTTCAGAAACTTCTGGCACCCCCCGATGGCCGACTGGGTTTCGCTCTCCGCTCTGCATGCCGTGCGCGACTTCTAGCGGCAACACAGCGCCTAGTGACTGCGGAGCACGTAGCGTGAAAAAATAAAATCTCGGCGCATGATTCTGAACCCCGGATTTCAGCTACTGCTTGAGCTGCTCCAAAAAACGGCTGAATGGGGAGCCGCTCTCTGGCACGGTGGCCCAATGGTTGTGCCAGTGCACTGCCAAATTTTGGGCATCAATTTCTTTCATAATCGAACCTGAGACCGGGGTCTCCAGGAAAAAGAGATCACTGTTCCCCTCAGATAGCGACCCTACGTTCCATATCGGATCGAACAAATCACTCGACAGAACCGTCAGACCATAGGACTTGCACCGCTCGTCCGAGTAAAAATGCCAAGGTGATGCTGGAACCCCTTCATCCAGTGAGGCTCTAAACTCGTGGCCCAGCGTTTGGCGCCTCGCATGCAAGAACAGCACCGAGGGGTTTCCCCACTGCTCGTTGCCCCACCGGGGGACAAACGAGGTCTCCAACGGCCAAAATTCGGAATTAGCGACAAAATATACATCCAAGTCGGAACATAGTAATCCTTGGTCCGGATATTCGGCCCCAATAACAGTCTTGAACAAGTCATCGCGATACACCGGCCCCCCCCACAAAATTGAATGGGAGACCATCCCTGTCCGCGACCAACCGAATATCCGGTTGTGGTGCCAATGACGAGGTGTTGGCTTTAGGTTCGTAGTGAACGGACGCCGTTTCCGCAGCTTACTCTTACTGAAAGCCTGAAAAGCTGCATGGCCAATGCGCTCCGCGAGGTGGCGTGAACGGTCGTAATTGGTGAATCCTTGGCGAGAAAGCATCTGTTGGAATGAAAATTGAAAGACCTTGAAACGACGGTAGTCCCGCAACCAGTTAAGTTGAGCGGGAAGACTGGATTCGAAACCTGCATCCTGGTCCAGGTATAGATGAACCTCAGCATCTGGGAATTTTGCCAGGGCAGAGGCAAGCGACAATTCACCAATGACCGGGACACGCCCCGACCAGTAAAACACCACCTTATCGACCACAAAGTCTCGATCCGCTCAAACCTAACAAAACTGACCCGGTGATCGGCCACCGGTAAAGCACATAGCCGCACTTTTGTGCGGAGTATGTCCTGGGTGGCGTTATGGACTGGCTTGGAGGCCAGCTCACCGCCATAAGGACCTCAGTTCTAGGAAAGTGTCGAAATCCTCGATGTATCTCTCTGCAGCGTACGGTTCGGAGGCGAAGACTAATAGCGCCGATTCCTCGTCTCGGTATTCTTGCTCCCCCCAGACCATTTTCGGAAGAAATAGCCCTTGCGTAGGCTGATTGAGGAGGAATTTACGTTTCTCGTCGCCATCGTCCGTCGACACCGAGATTGACCCTGAAATAGCGAAAAGCAGTTGCTCGCAGCTTCGATGCGCGTGCCGTCCCCGGACCTCACCCACAGGAACACCACGAACATAAAAGGCATGACGAGGCGCAAAAGGCAGATCAGCAAAATTAAACGGTAACAACGCTCCGTTCTCACCCTGGTGCTCTCGAAGCTCCAGCATCCTCGGTTCAGTTTGAGCCATAGGCTCCCCCGTGCGGCCCAGAAGCTACTTTGCGCAATGTGGAGCCAACCAGCCCTATCTGTGAAGAGGTAAGACCGGGGTGACAAGGCACCGAGATGACGCTATGACTACCCGCCTCAGAGTTTTTGAGTCCACCCGAGCGACCGGGAAAGCCCTCTTGCGCGCTATCTAAGACGGGATAGTGAACGGCAGTTTGTACGCCATTCCGCTTAAAAATGTCTGCGACCGCTTTCCTGTCGCGAACCCTGATTACCGCGAGGTGCGCGTTGAAACTCGTGTGATCTCGATGGACGAAATCTAACTCTTGCGCGCCGCGCAAGTACATTCGATAGATTTCAAGCCTGCGTGAGTTCAAGGAATCGATGTTTCTCAATCGGATTCTAAGTACGGCTGCCTGGACCTCATCCATCCTGCTGTTCCGACCGTTCGGCTCCGTTACAACGTATTTTTCCGACCACCCATATTGGGCTAACGCCCGCACCCCCTCGGCAAGCGCTGCATTGTTTGTGACGACTGCGCCCGCATCGCCTACGCCTCCAAGATTCTTGGTCGGGTAAAAGCTGAACGTCGCAAGCGTGCCAAAATTACCCGCATAGATGCCGTTCTTGGCAACTCCGATTGCTTGGGCGCAATCTTCGACGAGCGGAATTTCGTGTTTATCGCAAATGGCAACAATCGCCTCGATGTCGCCTACTGCGCCATACAGATGCGTCACAATCACTGCTTTGGGTTTACTTTGGGCGGAAGAAATCCCGTCTTCGAGGGATTTGGGCAGCATCTGAAGGCTGTCGGGATCAACGTCGACGTAAACCGGGTTGGCGCCAACCTGGCGAATCGCTATTGAGCTGTACCCACCCGCATTCGCCACACAAATGACGAGGTCATTTGGTCCTACGTCGAGCGCCCGCAAGGCTATCTCGAGTGCGTCAGTTCCGTTTCCGACGCTTACAGCAGTTTCGGCGCCAAGGTATGCCGCGAATTCGGCTTCAAAAGACCGGGTCTCCACACCAAAAAAAAACTGTCCACTCTCAATCACGGCGAGCACGGCTGATGCGGTCTCGTCGAGCTCAGGTCCTGACCGCGGCAGCAGGCTATTGAACGGGACACGCATGGGAACAGTATATTTCTAGTTCTAATTTTCACTCGCACTTCCGCGCGATTTAATCCCAGAGGCTCTTGGATTCACTTTTGAAATAGCCCAGCGGGGCGAACCCGCGTCCCAATTACGACTAGGCTGTCGGGGTGTCGGCCCCAGTCTGTATCGGAATCAGCGGAGGTCGGGGCGTCATAGGCCGTCATATCTTTGAAATATCACCCCAGTTTCCTGGCTCAAAACTCCACTCATACGACGGTGACATTAGGGACTACGATCGCGTAAAACTTTGGGCCAAAGAAATTCAGCCAGATATCGTCTTGCATCTCGCGGCGGTTGTTTCTGTTGCCTCAGCCCAAGCGGATAAGACTCACGCAAGAGAAGTGAATGAGCTAGGCCCTTTGACCTTTGCCCGGGCCATACTGGAGGGACTGGATGGACGACCGGTCCGGTTTTTATACACATCCACCAGTCACGTCTACGAATCCAACGAAGCTCCGATTAACGAGGGTGGTTTGCTACGTCCACAGAATTTTTACGCTGAAACAAAGCTAGCGGGCGAGTCAGCACTCCAAGGTTTGGCTTCAAGTGAGTCAAAATTTAGCCTCGTAGTTGCTCGTGTTTTCAGCATCTACTCTGAACTTCAACCCCCCGGCTTCTTATTCCCCTCTCTCACAACAAAAATCTCCCCGGGCGCACAAGTGCAACAAATCGAACTCCCGGGTTGGAACAATGTTCGAGACTTTCTCCACGCCAAGCAAGCGGCAGCGCTCCTGCTCCATCTCTCTCACTCGCCCGCGCGCGGAGTGGTGAACGTGGGGTCAGGAAAACCGCGTTCGGTAAAAGCTTTCGCCGAGGACACATTCGGGGTTCAGCTCAATGTCAGTCAAAAGGACGCAGATCCTGCACCGTCCACCCTTGTAGCCGACACGAGTTTATTGACCAAAGCAATCGGTTTGGCTAGGTTTGAACGAAGCGTGATCAGCGCGTGATTGCGAAGGCAATAGACCACAAAGTGGTCTATTCGTCGCAGAATAGGGAGAAAAGATAGTGGCCGGTGGTTCGAACGTACGTCTCGCCGAGGATACGATCTCGCAACGTGAGCTAGAAGCTCTCGCTCAATGGCTCACCGGTGGCCCCCAGCTAACAAAGGGGCCTCTCACACTGGAATTTGAGCAAAAATTTGCTCAAACAGTTGGCAGTTCGCATGCAGTTTTCGTGAACTCGGGTTCCTCTGCAAACTTGCTCGCGGCGTCTGCCGCCCTCCAATCTGGCAGGCTGCGAAACAACAGAGTTCTATGTCCCGCGGTGTCATGGGTAACCACGGTCACACCCTTTTTTCAGTTAGGTTTTGATGTCGAGCTTGTCGATGCTCACCCTGGCAATTTGGGGCTTGACCTGGAGGACCTCGAACAAAGAATCATTGACTTTGACCCGGCGACGCTAATTCTCGTTCACGTTCTTGGCCACGCGAATGACATGGACGCAATTGTCAGTCTGTGTCAGAAATACGATGTCCTTCTAGTCGAGGATACCTGCGAGGCGCTTGGCACTTCTCGGTCGGATGGAAAGTGGCTAGGGACACTTGGAGAGATGGGAACTTTCTCTTTTTACTACGGCCACCACATCTCCACGATAGAAGGGGGCATGGTTGTGACCGATGACACCGATCTGTATCAGTTGATGCTCTCGATTCGGTCTCATGGCTGGTCCCGCGACCTCGACCCGAAGACAAGGTCGAGCCTTCAGAAGCAATGGGCTGTGGACGATTTTTCTAACTTCTACACGTTTTA
>Ga0209138_1001211_pt1 | contig 22626 bp, 17 predicted proteins | sample SaaInl3SG_22_DNA_FD_184645 | JGI IMG/M metagenome (GOLD analysis project Ga0209138, IMG submission 184645) | Marine microbial communities from expanding oxygen minimum zones in the Saanich Inlet - ESP_153SG_22_DNA (SPAdes) (version 2) | ecosystem: Environmental > Aquatic > Marine > Intertidal...
CTCTAGGTTTGCCTTAGCTGCTGCCTGGTCTAGCCTCTTTTTAAGTGTTGCAGGATCAACAGAAGGGTTGAGGTATAGCTTAGTTAAGTTGGGATCACTTAGGATTTCATTGATTTGAACATCAGACAGCTCTCCCTGTGCCTTAGCAATTTTTCCTAGTGCTTTGTATCGTTCCTCAAACTCTTTGTTTGTTCTCTTTACCGCTTCAGCTGCAGAAGACTTTTCGTTTTCTTTTTCCATCTTCTCTTGCATCTTATTCATCTCTTCGGTTACACGGATAAGCTCTCTTGTTTCTTCAGTAGATGCTGACATAGCTACTGCTGTTGCAAGAGCTTGGTCCTGAACTAGCTTGTATGCGTCAACAAACGACATGCCTTCTGCCGTTAGCTTGTTCATTGCAGTAAACTGATTCTTAGTATTGGAAATAAATGATTCCTGAGTGTTTACATATTTGCCTAGCTCGTCAGCATTGATAGCTGCTTGAAGACTCTTAAACTTACTGGTTACGCTGGTGATTCTTCCATCTGCATCAAAGTTAAACAGCTCGTCTTTACGCTTTTCGTATTCGTCTGGATCCATCCCCACAATTTTCTCAATCATGCTTTCGCTGCCGCCGACACCACGAATTTGGTTTGCTAGTCCGTCAAAGACCTTGAGGTTTTTCTTTCCGCCATCAAACAGATCATCTAAAGAGTCTGTTGCATTATCAAAGCCCTTTTCGGCGTCGATCGTGGCTCTCCTCGTGTTGCGAAGGCTCTTTGTTAGATCATCAAACACGGAGGCTTTTGGTCCAGAGCCACCGCTACCAGTGGTTTTAGGTGTTTCTGGTGCATCTGGTGGCTGCATCCCCTGTGTGGCACCAACTCTGGTTTGTGACTGGGCTGCAGAGTACTCTTCATTTGTAACTGATTCGCCAACCTCTGCTTCGTAAGCACTCTTATCTTGCTGGAATCCAGGCGTGCCCTCTGTGGAGTGAATTGTTTTATAGGTTTGTATATAAGTAATCTGCTGAGTTGCTGGCAAGTTGTGGAAATCCTCATTGTATTTCAACAAAGCATCCATGTCTTCTTCACCCAAAACACTCTGGTATGCTGTAATTTCTTGAGGCCCCTCGGCTGCAATTTCTTTAATCTTATCAATATCGTCCATCAGCTTCGTTGCTGCTGCAGGGTTATCCTGGTAAAAGCTAAACAAGACTTGTGGGTTAACAACATTTCCAGCCTTAGAAAGCTCTTGGAACATGGTGAGGTACCTGTCTGCCTCAGCTGGTACATCGGTATTAATATCGGCCAGGAAGCGGGCTTGTCTCTCCTGATCCTCGAACATGTTCATGATCTGAAGTGCTCTGGAACCTTCTGCATTACCAAGCTTTGTGGAGACATTCAAGAAGGTATCGATTGTGGCCTTGTCTTCTCCAAACCGTGCCAAGAAGCTGCTGAGCTCTTGTGGACTAAGGTCCTTGGACAGAAGCATAAGCTTAAGCTGATACTCGTCAGCTCCGCTAGTTGCTTTCTTTAGCTGATTTACGGTATCATCTAGAATCATCTGCTGTAATGGGTTGTCCTTATATAGGTTCTCTAGCCCCTTGTCCGCAGCACTATTGAGTCGATTCTTACCAAAAAATCCTGCCCCCTCGAATCCTGAGCGAAGACCTTCTGTTGCTTGTGCCCCCACAGCGAGTAACGCTTTTCTATTTTCTAAGTATTCAGTCTCCAGCCTTGTGGCTTCAGCGGCGTCACCAGCGGCTTCGGCAGCTAACTTTCTTTGCTCATATTGCAGCTGCAAAGAGTCGAGCATCTCTTGGCCCTGTTGAAGAGCAATAACTGCACCAGCAGTCATAGCACCAGCAGATGCAGAAGCCTGATTCCATGCCTTGGACAGATCAAAGCCAGCAGTCGCCAATCCCACAACAGCACCAACAGCTGTGCCAATTGGGCCAGCCACAGAACCAGCAGCCATACGTGCACCCATCCCAACGACAAACTTTTTTGTAAAGTCTGTGGCCAGCTTTGTTCCTAATTTTTGCACTGGTGCTTTAAGACCCTTACCACCAGCCACTGCTCCCATAGCAGTCGTAAGCCCAGCCACCATACCAGATTGGGTCACACCGCTTAGAGAACTCTCAAGGCTTCCACCAATTGAACTGAGCATGTCTTGGTTTTCTTGCAAAAGCTTAACTCTAACTGTAAGAGGGTCTGTCAATAAATTTTCTCCGTTGGGGCCCAGCAGGTCAATCAACTTAGAGTTGATGTCGATGCCCATGCCATAGTCACCAATCTCTTCGGAAAGTTCTGCAACAATGCTTCTTGCTTGCCCAGGGTCAAGGGCCCCCGCGGCAACGGCAGTAGCCATCTGAGAAGTGACCATTTGCTTAACCTGGTCCATGCCACCACTGCTCATCGCCTTCTTTACATTTTCAAGCAATTCTGCTCCAGCGTCACCCTCCATGAAGGTTTGACCAAAGGTGCTCTCTCCTGGAGCGGTTTCAAACATCTGTCCTTGAGAGGCCCTCCGCTTATCCATAATTTCACCAGCAGATACATTTCCACTAGCCTCCGCAAGTTTTTGAATGGCATCAGATCCCGACCCTAGGGCATTGGCAAGCTCCATCGCTTCATCCCGAGCCTTATTCATACCGTTGACAGCAGCAAACGTTGCTCCGCCAAGTGCTCCAAGTGCGACCACCGCAATGCCGAGTGGGTTAGTTAGCATTGGCAACAGGGCACTTAGGGCCATCATTGGCATCATTAGCTTTGAGGCTGCTTCTCCAACCTGGCCTGGTGCCATTGAGGCTGCAAACATTGCTGTAGATGCAGCACCGCCAATTCCAGCTAGCTTGCCAGCACTGAGCCTTCTCGCTCCTGACCCGACAGAGCCAGCCGCAGACTCGCTAGCCATCTGCTGGTTACGACGCCTAGTCTCCCAGCCCTTCTTGGCTGCTGCACTTCTTGCCTTGTTGTAAGCTTTGGCATCGTCTTTGCCATCTTTAGCTGCCTGTGGGTGTGGGCTTTTTCTAGTTCTACCTTCAAGGTATGGGTCTTTGCCCTTTAGTCCTTTTTTGCGTCCTTTTAGGAAGCTCTTGGCAACTGCAATTCCTTCTTTTTCGGCTTGCTTCTGAAGGGCCTTAGAACTACCCATAGGTCGTCTAGCATTGCCTGGGCTTGTGCCCGTATCCCTAACTTCGGTAACTGTGCCAGCTGCAGTGTCTAGAGTTCTCTCAAGCTCAGTCCCTGCAACCTTTTTCTTTGCTTTTCCATAAACCCTTTGCACGCTCTCGCCACGTTCAGACCTGCCAGCTGCCTTCATCTGAGCATCATATTCTTTTCGCTGGTCTTCTGTATCAAACATTTTTGTTGCTTTAGATTCTTTGATAAGCCTCTTAAATTCATTATCAAGAATTTCAATGTCTGCAGAAAGCTCTTTGGTGTTTCCCCCAGCAAACTCTACAGACTTTGTCCACTTTTGTACCCCAGCTTTATCAAAGGCTTTGGAGAAATCTTTTACACTAGCTCCGCCACGATCAAGCTGGCGGTTAACTTCCTGGTTGAATCCGCCCATACCGAGACCGCTCTTTACGGGTACGCTCGTACCTCCAGGCAAGTTTCTGATGTTTTCCAACTTCTTCTTGCCCATTTTCATCTCGCCAGATTCCGCAGCTGCGATGAGTTCCTCTCTTGTCATCTGCGCTCCACCGCCGATGTGTGCAAAAGCATTGTCGGAACCCTTGGCCTTCCCCGTGCCAGTCTTTGCTCTGAAGCTCTTTGTTAAATCTCCACCGCGCATTCCGTCATCAATGCTCTGCTGAAGATTCTGGAATCCCATTTTCAGGGCCTCTGAGCCCTGCTTGGAAAGCTCCACGAAACTAGACATGACTCGCCTAGCTTCAGTTCTCGATGTCTTAATTTGCCCAAGCATTTGAACCGCTCTTTGTCCAGCCTGGCTATCAACTTTATCTAGCTGCCTTACAGAGGCTGAGATTGGTGCTCGTCTAGGAGTTCCTGGGTCAGACATTAGGTTGTCAACACCGCTGTTAAATCCTGGGATAGAGTCAGATATCATTGCCTGGATTAGGGGGGAATACTTGTTTGCCATTTCAGCTGGAATGACAGCCTCTCCAGGGGTAAGCATAGCAGGAACAATATCGCCCTTGCCCTTTGGCCCTGGAACACTAACTACTCCAGAGTTATACTTCTTGGGGGCTGCACCCTTTTTCCCGCCAAACGCGGCACCCGATGCAGCCATCTGATTTTGTTTTACGATAGCTCTGTCGTATGCTGCGGTTAGCTTAGCAACTGCTGCAGCCTCAGAGGTGAATGTCTGTCGTAGCTTGGCGTGGACCTGGTCTAGCGATGAGGCCACAGCTGCTGCCTCAATCTGCTCAGAGTTCATGTACTGATATTGATTTGTTAGCACATCCGAAGACTGGGCTGCTCCAGTCAGGGCGTTTCTTACCAGCATTCCAAACTTAATGGCATTAGCCAGTCCGTTGGCCAAAAGACCAATAACCATAATTAGTGCGGGTGCAACAACACCAGCAATTGCAACAACTCCAGTTACAAATTTTTTGCTGCCTTCGCTCATGTTGTTAAACTGATCAAGAACTCTGTTACCAAACTCAATTAGGGGTGTTGCCAGCTCTAAAAATGCTTTTCCTATTGGGGCAAGTGCTGCCTGAAACTCTTCCAAGGACTTTTTAAACTTAAACATGGGAGAGTCGGATACCCTGGCAAGCTCACGGTCTGCGATGATCGCAAGCTCTTCGGCACTATTTGTTGTTAAGGCGAGTACCTTGTTGGCCTGACTTCCATCTTTTACGATGTTTTCAAATAGAGTAGACATTCTGGCAAACTGGAACTTTCCAAACAGCTGCTCAACTGCACGTGCTTTGTCCAGTGGATCTAGTTTGTCTAGCTCTACTGCCAGTACTTGAATCGTTTCTCTTAGGTTGCCAGCATTATCATTTACGATCCCCAGGATATCAATACCAAATCCAGCAAGCTTTTCTTGGGCCACCTCGGTTGGGTTGATCAGACGTGCCAAGGATGACTTAAGGGCGTTGGCGGACTGACTTGCATTAATACCGCCTTCACGCATGGCGGTAAGGAAGTATGCCAAATCTTCTACATCTCCACCTAGCTGTTTAACAACAGAACCAGCCTTGGGGATGGCTTCGTTGAAGTCTTCGATAGAAAGAATTGTTTGGTTTTCAGCAGCATTTAGAAAGGCAATCTTTCCAGCTAGCTGATCTGTAGCTAATCCAAAAGCGTTCGTGAGGGAGATCGTTGTGTCCAGTGCTTCTTGCTGCTCAATGCCACCGAGCACTGCAAGCCTAGTTGCCTGGGTTACCTGGTTAGTTAGGTCTGCCCCCATTGCACCCATCTGTGCCACGCTGGCAGCAAGGCCAATTGTGTCTTCAATAGCAACGCCAAATTTTGTAAACTCAGTAGCTAGCTCTCGAACATTTGCTAAAGCATCTTTGGTTTGCTTATCAGTGGTAAACATGTCACCGTAGACACGCTTAAATCGAATCGCCTGCTCTTCGAGTTTCATGAACTCTCTAGCGGCTGTTGCCCCCATAATAGTTAGAGGAATCGTAAAGCCAACCATAAGCTGACGACCAGCCCACTGAGTATTCTTACCAAAGTTTAGAAGGTTTGTTGACCCTTGCTTCATTAGCTGGTTGAATAGCTGCTGCTTCTGTGCAGCAATGGCAGTCTGAGTGCCCAAGTTTTTCATGTCAAGAGTAGTTGGCCTAATCTTGATTGCCTTCATGGAGCCGCTAGCGTCGCGGCCTAACTTTATATATTGTGTCTGAAGATCTTTTACTCGCTCGCGGGCGACCTTGTTGATTGTATTAAACTCGCTCTTAAAGAGCTTTCCAAAAGTTTTAGTTGAGGCACCCGCATACCTGAAGTATTCTCCCATGGAGAACTTGTTTTTTTCAAGCGAGTTAGTAAATGATTCGGTGGATGTCCGAATACTGGTCATTCCAGCAGAAAAGCCCTTAGTGGCATTGATGCTGTTGATGAGGTTGGACTGCATTTTTGCAGACTCAGCAGCAGCAGCTTTGCCACTTTGGGCCATCCTGCTATGGAATACAGAGATTTGACGCTGAAGCTCTTTAATTTGGGATAGGGCCGCCGACGTATCGACGTCTATCCTAATATTGGCATTGGCATCTGCCATGCTTCAGCTCCGTTTCAGTTCATGAATTACTGATTAACGATGTCGTTAATCGAAGACATGTTGATACCCGAAGCCTCTTCAACAATCTTATACACAGTTGGCAAATCAAGATTCTCTTCTAGTGCAGCCTTGTCTGCAGCTAGCTCTGGATTATATTGCTTCATGGCGATTTGCACACACTCCATTAGCACATCCATAGATTTTGTATTATCGTCTGCCACCTTGGCGATGCCCTCAAACTTTTTCATAAAGTCCCTGAGCAAAGAAATCTTAAGAGGTCGGACCTTTAGGACGGTACCGTCGATCATTGTGACCTGCTCTGTTGTATTGATATCAGTCATTTGCATCCTTTCATACACGCATTGTAAGTATATTAAGTATACCATAAAGAAATAACTTTATGTTAGATCTTCAAAGTCGATCCCCATACCTAAGCCGAATCCAGCCTGCCTAGCTTTTGTGCCTTGGTAAGATTTGATGTCATTGGGATCCTGTGTTTTGCCTCCACTAAATACCCTAGCTTTCATGGCCTCCCACTCGTCCTGCTTTCCCTTACCGCTTTGCTGGTCTAAGTCTACTCCTTGGATTGCCGCTAAAAACTTTTTCTCATCGTAGTCAAGCTCCCTCTTGGAGGAAAGAGTCACCATCAACTCTGGCATTGATAGAGACGATTCTAAATCTTCGTAGTCCTTCCATATTCCCAGTAAAAAGATTTCTGACTCTAGGGCTGCTAAATCTAAATCGTCCCAGGTGTTAGACTTGCTGTTTTCTGCTTGCTCTTTGACTGACTCATCGAGGTCTTCTTTAACCTTGATGCCTGCAGTAATATCTAAAACTTTGTAGGTAGATGGCATGTCCATAAGATCTTCAAATTGGTCCTGGGTTTGTATGCTTTCGCATTGTGATCTTAGGGCTATGAATGCACAATGTGACAAGACGCTAATAGCCTGGATGTCATCTTTTGCGGCCTTCATGAGATCAAAAGCTTGCATAAAACTTCTCAGGTATTTGATCTTAAGGGGCTTCAGGTATACCTCGGTTCCGTCCATAAGGTAGATGTGACCATCTTGATATATTTTAGTTGCCATGAATACAGTATACCAAAAACAACAACGCCCAGGGCGTAAACCCTGGGCGTTGTTTATTTAGTTTTAGTTAGACTAGCTAGCTGTGATAGTGCGGTCTACGATCTTACCGTACGATGCGCTGTCGTTAGGAAGCAAACGGAAGGAAACCTCAAACATGGAGGGCTCGTCACGCTTTGCAGAAACGGTAACGCTCTCAATTGAGAGTGCACGGAAAGCAGCGTATACACGCTCAAGGTTTGCGTCTGCAGAACCAGATCCTGGACCAACAGCGATCAGACCACGCTCGACGGGAACATCACCGATGTCTCCAGCGGACATGTCCATCTCTGCGTTTCCATCGGAGTCAGTTCCGAGGTCACCATCCTGACCAGCAATAGCGAACAGCAAGTTCTCTAGTGTGGCCTCAGCAAAAGCGGTGTTCAGGTTAACCTGCATGCCCTGCTTGTAGAGCTTTGCAACGTCAAGAACCTGGTCTACCTGTACTTCACCGAAGTCGGGCTGGAAGACAACTTCCAAACCATTCATGGTGTAACCAACGTTACGGAAAGATGCGTCATCTTGCAAGGTGTCCTTGTAAGAAACGCCATCTACGTAAGCTGGCATATCAGCCGCTGAAAGTTCGCCGTCTTCATATGTGAAGAGAGCAGCTGCTCCAACGATGATATTGGCACTTGAACCACGTGTGTATGCCATATATATTCACCTCTTCTCTTTCTTAAGAAATTGGTGGGCGTGTTTCCTCAACTATAAGTATACACCCTTTTATAAAAATATTATTTTTATGCGTGCCAGCAATAATCTACGATTAACTTATTGCCTGCCCAAGTTCTAGCAGTGCCGAAATCAACAATGTCCCTGGACTCCTCTAGTTGAAAGATCTTCATTTCATGGAAATATGGCAATGCGAACCAGTCGTTTGTATCTGCTGGTGCGTCAGTACCAAAATATAGGATTGGCCTATTACTTATAGGATCATAGTTGCTGCCCTTTGTCTCCCAGACTGACTTAATCCATGCATTGATTTCTTCTGCAGATTCATCGCCTCTATCTAGTAAGTCTTGTGCTTGCTGCTGTAGTCTAAATAAATCATCCACTCCATAAGAATAAAAGTAATAAAGTAATTGCTCGTATTTTATATGTGGGAACGCCTGCCTCCGTAGCTTAAACATTCTATCATATACCGCCACGCTTTCGCCACCTGGCACTGTTCCATTGGTTTCAGTAATTAGCTGAATATCTCCGACCTGCCCATTATAGTCTGTCGGCAGGGTAGGGAGAAAAGGAAGCCCAGTGCCGCTAAGCTCTGCAATTTTGTCTTGCATATACCTGTTAATAAAAATGTGTGGTGCATCTAGTGCTGCCATTAGTTTCCGCCCTTACCTGTAATCCATCGGTAGCCTACAGACTTACCAGCTGCCTTGCCCATTGCCTTACCCCGCGATATATTCTTAACAAAAGCATCTGTTTTATCTAGCCTATCTTGTAGGCCACTCACCCTCAAGAAAGATTGTGAGAAGTAGTTATTAAAAAACTCACTAAACACCCTGTCGAAGCTGCCCTGGACCTGTGGACCTCCTGGGTCTTGAATTGTTACGGGGCCACGTGTAAACACCTGCTCTCCATCATCCTCAAATGCTAGCACCTTCGACTCACGTGGTCTAATTGTTAACGGAATACCTTTTTCCATTACCATTGCTTTATTGTAAAAAGGTTTTTTGGCACCACTTTTAAGAGACTTAGACTGCGTAAAGTTAGCGTCAAACTCGATAGTAGACGCTGTGCTTTTAGTCTTAATCTCAAATAGTCGTGCTTGTGGACTACCTGTCATATACCACTCATACACATGGTGAAGAAGATCTGGGGCTACCCTAGCACTAGCGTCAATGTATTGTTCAAGTATTTCCCTGCTAGATTCTGCAACTGCCCACATCATGTCTAGTCTGCCTAGCTCTGCACCCTCAAGGAAGCCAATAGCATACTCAGCAATGTTGTTCATGTCTTTCGTGAATTGCTTTGTATCAAACTTAACGGCGGGAGAAATCATGCTATACCTCCGTGCCTTGGTTTTCAGATCTGCGTAGAACAACTTTATAAAACTCTATTTTTCCAAAAGGATTGGTGTGTGGCTGGATGGTTGCTACCTCAAAGATAGTAGAGCTGCCATCTCTAGGTCCGCTAGTTTCAATATAAAGCTCTTCACCCTCAGAGTTTTTAATATTGCTAATAACTATATCGGTCAGAGCGTGGCCTTCTCCCAATGAGGAGAACCTTAAATCTGTTTTACTTCTGCCCAGCAAAAGACTATCTTGTGTAAGGTCTACCCTAGCCTGCAACTCTTCCTTAAGTGCTGCACCTGCTGGGTTTAAGCTGCAAGCGATTGTCCTGTCCAGATTCCACGTCTTGGTGATAGAGCCGTACTGACTCTGCTCTACCTGAGGATAGTAGATATCTGCTTGCATAGGAAACATGAATCCCATAGGCTCGCATTCGGCCATTATAACACTCCAATTGATCTAATAGACTTGTAATACTTTGAAAGTATTTTGTCTACGATAATGTTGCCTGTCCCTTCAAACGCTTCGCTTGCAAACTTCATCTTAAACTGATCGGTGTTGTACTCGGTTACGTGTCGCATAAAGTATTCCATACGACCACAAGCAATGTCATCTACCAGAAGCTCTGTTGCCCTTACAACGTCTGAGGGCACCTCGTGGTGACCAACCTCAATAATAGCGGCGTAGTCAAAGCCCTGAGGAAATCCGTGATAGCCATATGTCATATCTAGAAGGTCTGACTCTGCTTGTGGCAAAATATTTGGCTTTTGCTCTGCTAGATTATACTCAAACTCTTCTGTGTCCATTACGATGGCAGTCTTGTCTCCAGAAATCTTATACCTTGGACTATATGAAGATGGGTTCTCTGCGTCAAAGATCAGCACGTTGTTTTCGTAAAGCTTTAGAAGCTTCTTGCCGTCATCCCATAAAGGCAGATAGTCTGTTCCCATACCAACCTTATTCAATACCTTTTTACGATAATAGAATCCTTCAGAAATGATAGAGTCAATAATCGCCCTGGCAATTTCTTCATTCTTTTTGTATGCTGCAACGTCTGCTGTCGAGTCTGCCATAGTAGATGCATCCACGTATGGCCTAACAACATCAAACTCTAACTCTTGGTTGTCTACTACTACCTGATAAGAACCATCGTATCGTGTCGGGAAGTCGACGATAAGCTTTTGGTTAGCATCAGAAAATCCAGAGTCCGTGCGGACTGAGTTATCTACTAGATCAATTACCTGGTACTCATACTCAGTGCTCGCCAGTGACACAGTCACCTCTGTTTGTGGAACTGTGTGGGGGACTCTTAGAATCTCCATTTGTTATACTCCGTATTCCCTAGCTACCTCTTCAGGTGTGGCTAGCCTAATGTGGCCTCTTGTTAGCCAACGGTCTGCCTCTGCCTTCTTAACAATGTTATAGCCTTTTTCTACCTTGCCGACACCGTCCCAAACTACATTCTTGGTTGAGTGTAATGCAACTGTTTCTTTTTCTGCCTTGACTGGTGACTTCTTTAAGTTAATGTCAATTGCTTTATCAGCCCCAGGCACGCTGGATCCAATAATTTCATTTGACACTGATGCCTTCGTAGTCTTCTTTCCAGACGTAGCTTTACGCTCTGGAGACTTGATAGTACCAGTTTTAGGCTGAGCTTTCTTCTTGGTTGCCATATGTCCTCCTACTAATATTATACCAGAAATAAATAAAGGGCAGAGGCCGAAGCCCCTGCCCTTTAAGGTTTTTATCCTAGGTTTTAGGAATCAGCACCTGCATCCGCGAATGCAATTGCGTCTTCTTCTTCCCACTGGATTCCGAAACGAACGAATACTGTGTACTCGATGGTGTCCTTCTTCGCAACGTACTCACGGTTGACCGTGATGTCGCGCTGGAAACCCCAGATTCGGTTGCTCGGGAATGTCAAGTCGACATAGCCCTCTGGGTAGTAAGGAACTTCCTGGACATCGATGCCGAGCACGCGAGTGGTGCGAGCGGTACCGAGTGTCTGGCCATTGCCATCAAGGTAGGCCTGACGGTTTACTTCGGTTCCACCTGTGGTAGGTGTGAATGCCTCAGCAATTGCGTCTGCCAATGTTCCGTTGTTCTTGAGAATGCCCTGGTATGCATCGGTACCTGCGTAGAACTTAAGGTTGTTCTTAAGTGCGCGGTACTTGCGGGGGATTGTCAGCAAGATACCCTGCATAACATCCGTAGTCCAAGCATTGTCTGTGACAGTTGTCACATACTCGTGTGCATCTCCATTTGACTTTGTGCGGTTAACGAACCCGTCCATGATGGACAAGAAGTTACCCGTGGTTCCGTCACCATTAATGGCGAGGTCCTCGATGTCATTTGCGAATGCGTTGGTCATGAGACGCACCAGGTGGTCTTCAAGGGCTGCGCCCTCTACACCATCTTCAAGTGCCTCTGCAGAAACCTCCCAGTCAAGACGAATTTTCTTTGTAGTCAATTCGACCTTGCTGAATGTTGCTCCAGTGTTGGTGTAGTCACCAATACCTTGTGATGCCGCACGGATTACACGCTCTCCAACGTTAACTTTCTCAAGCTCCATTGTGTTTGCACGCATAGTTACGCGACGACCATCCTTGGCGAGAACAGTGCCATCCCACACGTAGTCGATAAAACGACGTGCTTGCTCGGGACGGAGAATACCACTAGCCGCATCACCCGAAGGGTTAACTGCGTTTGGACCAGTAGTTACACCGAACTCGGCGTTAGGAATGTTACCAAGTGTGTTAGCACCAGGATCTGTTACTCCTCCAATGCCACCAGATGCGAATGCACCCTGAGCCTGAAAGTTACCAGGATTGGGATCACCGTATTCACCAGCTTCTGAAGGCTGGTTCTTATTGATCTCTTCCGACATATGTCACCTCCTAAGTGATTTTACTTAATTAAATAAGTCGGCTGTTTTGAGGAAACGACCGCCCCATAGGGATTTTTCAACCATTTCAGGTTGTTCCTGCACGATCTCGCCCAGATCGCCAGATTTACGGAAAGCTGTATCGGCTTCAACAGCCTCAAACCTCTTTCCGAATTCATCGAAGTCGCCCTTTGTTGCGGAAATGTCCTGCTTGGCTGCAGTAACTTCCTCGGATACGCCATCAATTGATTTCTTCAATGCATCGACCTCAGCGTGAAGTGACTTCACGGTCTCTGCAAGATCGCTAAAGGCTGATGTGATAGTGTCTTTGATATCGGCAACTGCACTTGCAGCTACGTCATCGGACTTAGACACCTCAGCAGCCTCGACAACCTCGTCAGCCTTTTCGACTGTCTCGGCGTCTTCAGTAGTCTCGGCCTTTTCGACCTCAACCTCTGCTTCAGCATCGTCGACCTTCTCGACCTCAACCTCTTCATCGGCTTTGGTTTCGACGGCGTCTACAACGCTTTCAGCTGCGGCATCTGCCTCTGGAGCGACCTCTTCTGATTTTTCTACTACTTCATCGACTGTCTCGATGATTTCTGTGGTTTCATCAGTCATAGGACTAACCTCCTTTGTTATCTTAGAAAGATCAATGCCTTTAGCACTATCAACTAAGAACTTTATTACTTCTTTTTTGTCATCGTCTGACTTTTCTACAAATCCAATATTTTTCATTGCCTCGCCACTCTTGGGGCTGGCCATCTCTTCTTCTTGGGAAAGCATAACAAGTCCGTTGTCTTGGTCCCAAAATACGTTTTCTACCTCTACGTCCACTGCCTCTCCCTTCAAAATCATCTCTGCATTCTCGCCTTTCTCAACAGACAGAATGCTAGCAAACTGATTGGCTGGATTGTCTACTAGCGACAATTCTACCAGATCATAATCTTTAATTACACGAATTTGGATGTCGGCTTTTTCGTCATAGGCGTCATCCCACTTGTTCATTCTACCACCAATTGAGAAACCTGTGTAGGTTCCATCGGTTACTTTTTCCCAAGTGTCTTGAGCACCCTTGGAAACATACGCGGAAACATACACACCACTGTAGAACTTCTTGGTCTCGGGATCGAAGTATTTATCCTCTTTGAAGGAGACCATTTTACCCACTGCAGAGGGCTGGTGCATTTCTCGTATGTTGCCGCGAAACTTGGTGAAAGCTTTCATGGAAGCTTCTGTAGTGACAATGTCGTTTTGCTTGTCTACATTATCTAGGGTAGCGAAACCAGAGACGATGCGTTTCTCCACATCGACTTTACTAAATGGCATGGACAGGCGAACGCTATCGCCTTCTGTAGCCCAGTGAGCTTTAAACATAGTCATACTAGTTATATTATATACTACTTTTTACCAAATTGTAAGAAAAACGTTATAATTAATTTTTCTACCTAATCTGAAGCAGCACCCTCTCCTTGTGCGTTTCTGCCACTAACAGTTCCTGGTCCGTCTGCCTGGGCATTGGACCTGTCAGTATCTCTCTGTCTGTTTCTAGCAGAATTGGCTCTGCTATCCGCGGCTTGGCGAGAAGTCATTTCAAAGGGTTCGTCTCCGTCTTGCCTTTGTGGAAGACCCAAAACTTCTCTCGCCTCATTAGGAACCATGATCTGATTTTTAACATAACGCTCAAGAATCTGTGACTGAGAAATCTCATCTGTAAGTGTGAGCTCATTAAACTTAAACTCTACAATGTCAGTTTCTTCCCTAATGATTTTGTTAATCATCTTTGCAAGATTGGTTTGTGCTGGTCTTGCTACCTGCTCCTTGAATGTACGGTCTTGGGCAAGTGCTGCAGCAATAGATGCTGAGTCGCCACCTCCAATTTTTGAGAGAGGCACCTGGTGTGCAATAAGGATGTCATCTCTATTCTGTTTACGATACTCTTTGAAGGATGCTTCCTGTACCCCGTTTTCTACGGGCTCCATCTTAAACTCAACCTTGCTGTTATCGCTATCCGCAGGAAGAGGGATATACAGAGTTCGGTGATTCTGTCCCTTAAGATTATTCTGCAAGAATCGGAACATCTTGTCCTCGGCATCAGCTGACAGCTGGGCACCCTTAAGAGTTACAACATAACGAGGAACCCCCTTGTTTCCAAAGTAGTCAATGTTGTACTGTGATGCTAGCTGATCTCCGTGAAGAGATGTGATTGCGGACATAATGTCTGGCACGCCATAGAATGTATTTAGGGGTGAATACTCTTTGTAGTGAATAATCTCATTAGGTCGTGGGTCAGTGGTAATTGGGTTCTTGTTGGTTGCCCCGAAGTTTCGGAAGTAAACAACCTTGTTTCCAATAATCTGAACGTATCCGTCACGAAGCCTTCTGGCTCTCATCGTTGTAGCTGGAATGTGACCGATGTAACCAATCTTGCCTTTAGTTGTTCTACCGATTTCAAGGTATCCGTTTCCAGTAGCCTGTACATCAGTAAAGAACTTAGTCAGCGTATGAGTAAAGGACTCTTCGTCGTTTAAGCTTTCTAGCCAATCGCGCAGTTCAATCTTTGCTCGCTCGATTCGATTGCGAGCTCTCTGTACCGCTGCCTCGTCGGGGTTAGTCTCAAGACGCATCATGGTACGCCTCGAGATCTCAAAGTCATAGCCTAGGCCAACAATATTTTCTACCTTTGCGTCAATGGCAGCGTGGTTAGCAAAAGAAGTATCATAGTAATTTGCAAGCTCATAAAGATTCCATGGTGGCGTAATGACATCGAACATTCCATACCCGTTACGAAAAACCTGTCCTGGGTTAATCTCTTTAGATGCTGCCCCGTCTTTTCCAGAAGCGACTGCCAAGGCACTGGTCATGTACTGTCTGGGAGGATCGTTGGCAACAGAATTGTCTGTACGTGTCTCATATCCATAAGCCATGTTTTTTGACATCCTGGTTGCACGGCGTTTAAAGTTAGTGTCTATCCCACTAAGACTCTTAATATCGTCCCAGGACTTGTTAAATGGATCCTGCTGCTTAAACAGGTCAGCTTGCTCTTCAATCTCGTCAATGCGTGCACCAACAGTCCAGCTTTGCTCTGACATTACCCCTCGTCTCCGTATTTGTCCAAGGTATCCTTGGCTGCGATGACAGCACCAAGATCATTCATGCTTGGGATTAGTCCCTGCGACATACGATCAACTTGCTCGCTGTGCTCTTCTTCAGAAATCTTTTTCATATTGGGATAGAACTTTGCTGTTCCTTCTGACTGCCCCCAATACCTGGCGGCATCCTCTAGCTCCTTAACTCTCGTCAAGTCACCCTTCATCGACTCAATAGACAGTGCGTTACCCTGACCGTCTGTAAATGCTTTGCCATTTGGCTTGTGCCACACATAGGTGCCGAAGTTAGAGAAGTTTTCTTCTACAACCTGTACCTTTGTGTCACCAACTTGACCAGGAAAGCGTGGTTTATTGTTATTCATGGTTACAAGTATAGCATATTATACTGGAATTATGACAGAACTGTTCCACTCTAGGTCTTTATATATCGAAGACTTGTAGTTATTAAGGACTAATGTTGAAGAAGAGTCGAAAATGAAGCTATTTGTACCAGTATAAGTCTTGTATATGTTTTCTGCGTCAGAGAGCTCTGAGTCTGACTCGGCTAGGTATAAGACTTCTTGCCAAGTTGAGTCTTCCCAATCTTCCCAAGCCAAGGTGGTGTCTAGTCCAGACCTGACTGCCGACCACTTTCTAAAAGAAAATCTTTGAACCTCATCGAGCTGTGAGGCCTGATAGTACGACACGTTGTCAAACAGTATTGGGCTGGTGACCCTAAAAGCACCAGTATATCTAGCAAAGCTAATCGAGTTTAGAAAAGAAAAAGAAACCGTAGACCAAGACCTGGGGTTTAGGATTGGCCGCCTTGTTGGCCTACCATTAACAAAAAACACAATATCTGACCTGATGGTTCCAGTATTGCTGTCGATTGCATAAATTTGTCCACGTTTTCTGGTGTTTGAGTCTGATACGACATAGAACCTAATGTAATCAACTTCGCTCTGCAGCTCAAAAAGTTGCACTGGCGACACAGGAAAGTCTGGCTCATCATATTTAAAAGACATCTGAAACAGGTCAATTTTAAAGAAACTTTCCCTGTTAGGGTTAATTGGAATAGATATGCCCTCTAGTCCAGCATGAGTTAGCGGTATTCTGGACCTCATCCCGCTGTACTTTGTCAGGTGCAAATAGGGGGAAGAGTCTTTAGATATGCTAAAAGGGCTGACCGACTTGTAATCAAAATAAAGCCCCGACCTCTTATAAGGAATTACCTTGGCACCAAACTGGGTTCCTATTTTGTTTGGCTGATTGCCAAGGGCCTGGGAGGAAATGTCTAGATACCTAATAGATATATTGTCTGACAACACACCGTCAGACTCGATCTCTACGTAAATTACCAGAGCTAAGGTTGTTCTGTCTTCTCCTATAGGAAACTTAATAATTGTGTCATTAAACACCTCATACCTGCTAGTTGTCCATTCATCCCCTGGCGTAACGACACCTAGCTTTTCCAAAGGCACAACCTGATCTCTATCTGGGGTCACCCCATTGCTAAGATATTCAAATGCTATATAAGTTCTAACTGGCATGTTTTCAGCAAAGTATTGATTATCTACAAAGTTGTTTAGCTTTACGTAATCCACATTAAACTGAAGAAAATCAACGGATTCGTACAAGTTATCTGTTGAGTCCAAAACTTTTTTAGCAAAATAAGATACTGGAACATAGTCCTGCCAAGATGAGCTAGTGGCTACATCTAAAAGAAATCCAGCCAAAGATATTCTTGGTACTAATGAGTAAGATGCATTGCCAGACTTGGCTATCTGGCTGGCAGAGCTATCTGCAAGCCCATTACTCTCAAAGAGTTCATCGAACTTTGTGAGGTTGTTCTTGCTTGAAAAAGACAGTCGCTTAATTTTACCAGTAAAGGTGTTTGAGTAGTCACCCGTGCCCCCCAGAAACATGCTAAGCGATTGCACATTGCTTACAAAAGATGCGATATTCCCACCAAAGCTCTGAGCCTTTATAAAGTCTATTCCTGCAACAAACTCTTCCTGAATTTCTGGCAAATCTTCGGAATAGAAAATATTGTCATCCAAAGCATAAACTATAGAAGACTCATTGATATAAATTTCTAACAACTCAGCAGTTATATTGTTTTTAAGTTGCATTAGTGTTTGCTTGCCTTCGGGGGCGTCTGTGTTTTCAAACAAGCCGAAGAAAGCGAATGGCGTTTCATTCATAAATGCGATGTTTTCAAAATAAAGGTATCCGTCAAGGTCTTCTGGCAAGTCGCTACTTCGGAAACCAAAGCTTGGGTCATTATTATCAAACCCTGCATTCATGGCGTCGAGCCAGTCTACAGAGTTATCATTAAGATAAAGTGATGGTGCCTTGTACTCTGGAAGAGAAAGGCCTGATTGCTCTGCATTAATATTTTCAGAAGTCCCCGAACTCCAAGACCTTGTTTCTGGATATCTAACATTTTTTGCAGAGTTTGCAACAGAATTGTCAAACGAAATAATAGATGTGTGGTTTAGCCCCTTGATGGATGTTGGAAACTCTACCCCCTGCCCATACACGAACCTTCTTTTTTGCACGATTGCAGGAACCTCATATGGATAAATTGCGGGAGACTCTATGTTAACTATAGGAACATCCTCATAAAGAAAAAATCCTAACCAGTCTTCTGTCGCATCGGGAAAGTTTCTAGTGTCAATAGGTAGCGACATTACTTGCTCTCCATTTACAACAATAGAAACAGATGACCTTCCAGACCTAATCGACACGAGCATTGGCCTACCCCACTCACCGACATAAAAAGATGACTCTTCTGATCCCACCTTCATCTTGAGCAAGTGCCTATCTACGTACAAACCGTCGCTAGAAGTTAGCGGTCCAAAGATTCTTCGATCAGCTACGGCATCTGACTGAATGTTTAGCCATGACTCAAAAGTCATTTCCTTGTTTGTTCCCGACTGGTTTAAAAACCCTAGCCCTGGCAAAATTAGAGAAGGCGTGCTGTCTGCAGGATACAGAGTTGTAGAGCTGTCTGACCCAAAAACAAGTGGCATCCCAGAATTTTTTGCTAAAAGCATGTTATCTTTAACAACATAATAACCAGGATTTTCTTGTACCCCATATGCTGATGCCTGAATTACTTGAAGATTTGGATTATCTAATGGGATCTCTGACGGAATCGGGAAGGAAACTGCACCAAGCTCCGTAGACTGAAACTCTTCTGCCCACTGGCCCACAGTTACGCCGAACATTGCGACCTGGAAAGGCACCTCGGAGGCCTCGTATGATATCTCGAACCTTACCTCTAAATCAGTAAAAGATTCTGGCAACTCAAAAGTAAAAGAAACAAATGCCCACATCTTTCTTGACCTTGCTGGAACATTTGCGATTGGATCTACCCTTACAGACCGAATTCTTTCACTTTCTAGATCATCATTCGTGTAAGACAAGGTTGCTATTACCTCTATTGATCTGTCTGGCGCATACACATACGCACCTACAGCCACGCTTCCTTGCTCAGGATTCACATCGGTCTCCTGAATCCTGTCTGGTGCATCTAGAGTGATAGAGCCTGAGTCTGCCCCCTGGATATATATAGGCTGTAAGTCTAAGTCATAGCTAGGTATAAAAGGAACAACTGACTCGAACTCATCAGCAGTGATCTTGCTGCCACCTTCAACATACCACATGCCCAGGGAACTAAAGTCTGGCTGGTTTCCAAGAGCAAGGTATCCGACACTTTCGTCTAAAGCCCACAGAGCCTTAGGATGCTCTTCAAACACCTTAGTTGCATAAAGGTTGAGTGGATTATTTGCCATGTGTCCTCCTACTTATTGTGTACAAGATAGCCACCTGCAACAAACCAGTCTTGAGGCTCACATCCAACAAGATACGTCATCTCTGGTTCATCACCAGATGATATGGTGTTTACGACTTCCTCGCCGTACTCCCCAGAGTCAGAGACTGTAATTAGAGTGTCCCCTACTTCTACGTCAGAACAAGGAACAATTCTATAAATTCCGTCTCTCTTGATATATATGGTTTGAGTGAAGGAAAACTTCTTGTCTTCCTTGTCGTTAAAATATAAGCAAATAGACATCTTTGGCCCCAAGTATGTAACCTCAGTCTCGGCCTGTTCCATAAAGGTTAGCGATTCCGAAGACCACAAGAACATAGATTCTTTAGAGTCCCCTGGGTCGCTAGAGGTCATCTCGCTCAGTGTTGGAACTACTGCCTTATCTCCAAGAACTATGTCCTTGGCTGGTATTTCACCTCTGGCTGTCCTAACCAACGTGTCCTCATGGATGCACCACCTATGGAACCGTGGGAAGAACGGAGGGAAATGAGGAGGGAAATGAGGAGGGAAATGAGGAGGGAAGTGCGGAAAGAAAGGAAAGAAAGGGAAAAACGGTGGGAAGTGCGGCGGGAAGTGAGGGAAGAAGGGAAAGAAGGGAGGGAAGTGTGGTGGGAAGTGTGGTGGGAAATGAGGAGGAAAGTGAGGGAAGAATGGAAAGAACGGAAAAAATGGGGGAAGAGTTGTTACGGTTCCAGACCAGTCTGACCATTCTCCTGGCCCAATCTCGTTTACAGCTCTTACTCGGTATGCCTGAGAAGTGTTTGGCTCTTGGCGAAGTGCAACGGCAAGATCAGAGGTGGTTCCAGTTTTCTTTTCTGCATCTGGCAACGTCTCGTCAGACTCGTACTCATAATAAAGTATTGGGCTGCCGTTATCGCTCACTGGTTTCCATTGCAGAATGTCTTGCAAACTTTGTGTTGATGATCCTGGAGTCTCTGGCTTAGACGGCACAGACGGACTGTTGTACCCAGCCCTTGGTGCTACTGGGTAGTAGATGACTACAATTCCAGGCCTTCCAGGCAGGCCAGCGACGCCATCCGCTTCTGATGATAGGGAATTCTCACCTAAACCACCAGAACCAAAACTAACGTGAGACAGTGGCGGCACTTCTGTTGTGTCCCCATTGGGACCATTAAGGGCATAGTCAACCTGGAGCTGTCCAATAGAAATTGATGTTCCAGATGTAACAGTATTCAGACTTCCATAGGGTCCGCCAGAGCCTCCGTCTGCAATGATCGTTCCAAAAGAGCTGTCTCCGCCAGCTAGACCAGCATCTGATTCCTGGGATGCCCCGCCTACACCGACAGTGATTGGTATGTTTATTTCTTCTAAAAAGTGATAAGTTCCTTGCTGAACAGATCCAGCAGTTCCTCCACCACCTGGGCTAGACGCGGAGCTTGCACCAGCACCACCACCACCGCCGCCGATGACAATATAATTTACTTCTGGGTTTGAGCCAAACCTATCGAGGGTAAAGCCCTCTGTGCTGTCTGGATAAAAATAGTGTACCTTATGATGAACACTGTTTATCATAGCGTCTACTACATGACCACCCGAAGCCTCTATGGCTTCGAACTCATGGAAGGCCCCACGGCCACGCAAACGATATGACATATAACTATTTTATCACAAAAAGCAACTACTGTTTGCTAAAAAACATAACTATAGCATATCTCTCTCCACTAAGGACATGCCTAACTTTATGGGTATGCTCAAGATCCCCTCTAAAAAATACTAAGTCCCCGATGTGCGGCTGCACGTCTAGCTTATGCTGGGGAAAAACAATCTCTCCCCCAGTAAAGTCCACGCCGTACTCAGATAGATAAACAAGAGCTGAAAACTCTCTGTTTGTTTTGGCTGGATCTTCGTGGGGAGTTCCGTCTAAATTATACATGTCCGAGTGCAAACCATTGAAGGCACCCTTGGCTAACTTTACGACACCAGCTTCATAGTCACTAATAATAACATCGTAGTGTTTTTCTATTTCAAGTCTTGCCATAGCAACTGCTGCAAGAACTTCTGGGAGAGGTTCGCCAAATGACTCAAAGAAACCTGGCCGATGATCGGACTCAACCAGTATCTTTGAGTAATATTCTCTAATTTCAGAGGCCTTAGTATCTGAGAATAGCCTCTCTTTAATCTGAACTGACATCCCTATATTATAACAGAAAGGGGCCCCTATGTTATAATTATTTTATGAATAAACTAGAAAGCAAGCTAGTTCAGCTGGGCTACAGCTATGAAGAAGTAGCTAGAGGTGTGTACCTGGTTAGTGACTTTTTAAATGATCAAGAAGTCAGTGAAGTTTTGGATATTATCAGCAAGGCCAGCGAAGAGGACTGGCAAACACACTATATGCAGGGCGTAAAGGACTTGGCAAATAGAAAGTATGGCAGAACAGATGTTGACAATCTTGTAAAAGAGGGCTTGATCGAAATTACAACACACTGGATAGACAAGAATCTAGGTCTTCCACATTCAGTATCTGAGCCAATCTCTGAGAGAATTCAAAAAATCATATCTTTTGATGAGGAGATAGCCTTCGATGGGGTTGGGACCATCCAACGTCAATATGAAGGCGAACCTTTGGTAGAGCATGTAGATAACCACTCAGACCCAATGATTGAATATGCAGTAATTATGTATATTAATGACGACTATAATGCAGGTGAGCTATTTTTTGGTAGGCTTGGACTAGAGATTGTTCCGCCCGCAAAATCTATGATCATATTCCCCAGTGGAGAAGACTACTTACACGGAGTTAAACCTCCTGCTGCTGGTCCTCAGCGATATGTGTTGCCCTCGTTTGTCAGAAGGCGTAAAGTTGAGTATTAAGCCATTAGAAGATAGGCTACACAAGCTTGGGTATAGCTTCAGCGAGCTTGCAGAATCTGTATATATAGTTTATGACGTTTACGGCAAGGAAGATCTTGCACCTGTATTAAACATTATAGAAAACGCCACCCAAGAAGACTGGGAGCACGACTATAGGCAAAGCCAGATAGGTCTCGCTAAAAAGAGATATGGTAGGGAAGATTTGGATAACTTGCTTGCAGAAGGGCTTATGGAGTTTACAGATGACTGGTACGACAAGGCAATATCAATTCCAGAAGGTATCACGGCGAAGCTATCTATGAAGATAGAAATGATTTTTGCTTTTAACTATAAGCTTATTACTGGAAGAATGAACACCATTCAAAGACAGTATGAGGGAAGCCCCTTAGTGGCTCATGTGGATACAGATGGAGACCCATCGATTGCATATGCTGCGATTGGTTATATAAATGATGACTACTCTGACGGAGAGCTGTTTTTCTCTGAACTTAATCTAGAAGTAAAACCGCGTGCAGGATCTTTAGTAATCTTCCCTGGCTCTTCCGAATATCGTCACGGAGTGAAGGCACCAGGTCCTGGTAAATCCAGATATGCACTACCAACCTTTGTCTTTAACAGCTAGAGCAGTCATCGCAACAAGGCTTGTCCTCTT
>Ga0209138_1001214_pt1 | contig 22588 bp, 23 predicted proteins | sample SaaInl3SG_22_DNA_FD_184645 | JGI IMG/M metagenome (GOLD analysis project Ga0209138, IMG submission 184645) | Marine microbial communities from expanding oxygen minimum zones in the Saanich Inlet - ESP_153SG_22_DNA (SPAdes) (version 2) | ecosystem: Environmental > Aquatic > Marine > Intertidal...
AACCGTGATGAATGAGAATCTTTTTCACTCTAAAAGTTTGGCACATGCTTGAAGCACGACTTGCTAAGACCCTCTGGCAATGCGGCTTTCCGCTTGAGGGCGGTTCAATAATCACCACCTTGAAACTAGGCCCTGGATTTAGCTACCTAATCCGCTTCAACCTCAAAGAGTTAGCAACTACCGAGACCGAAGAAAAAGCCATTGCCACGCCAGCCAACATCGGATTCAACAGTCCAAGAGCTGCCACTGGAATCAAAACGACGTTGTAGCCAAAGGCCCACCCCAAGTTCTGCAAGATGTTTCTATAGGTTCGTTTCCCGAGCTTTAGCGAGAAGGCAATTGCTCTAGGGTCATCATCCAGAATTGTTATCGCACTTGCTGCCTGGGCAGCATGTGCCCCAGAACCCATGGCTATTCCAACATCCGCCTTCGCAAGAGCCGCAACATCGTTTATGCCATCGCCCACCATTACAACCGGCTCCTTGAAAGAGCCGATGGTTTCAAGTTTTTTCTCGGGTGAGACGTTTCCTTGGTGATCGGCTATTCCTAATTGTGCTGCGACAGCTGCAACTCTTGCTGGGTTGTCTCCGGAAAGCAGCATCGGTGAAAAACCAGCGTTCGTTAGCTCTTTGACCGCCTCGATTGCAAAGGGCCTTGGTTGGTCGGAGAGTTCGATCAGGCCATGCGCCCAACCTTCCCAGGCAACAACAACCAAGGTGTTGGGACCGGCGTTTGCAAGTGCGAGATCTAGCTCATTTTGGTTCTTGTAGGTGCCGGGCTTCTCAACCGAGACTGCTAGGCCATCAATGACGCCACTGACTCCGTTACCAGCCATCTCAAAGACGTTTGAGGCTGTGACAGACGACCCACTCTGGCTAATGGCCTTTGAAACTGGGTGGTTACTACCGCTTGAAACGGCGGCTGCTTTTTCAAGCATTGTGTCTTTGTCCACACCGCCCAAACCAGTGGAGGCGACGATTGCAAGCTTGCCATCTGTCAAGGTGCCGGTCTTGTCAAAAAGAATGTTCTGGGTTTTTGCAAGGAGTCTTAGAACATCTGGGTTCCTGATGACCACTGAGCGCTTTGTGCCAACGCCGGTTGCAACCACCAGGCTCATTGGCACAGCTATGCCGAGTGCACAGGGACAGGCGATCACAAGCACAGAGATTGCTGCCCTCACTGCAAGTGATTGATCTCCAATCATTGCCCAAACAACGTATGTGGCGATGGCAATCAGAATCACGGCTGGAACAAAGACCTTGGAGATCGAATCAGTCAGTGATGCCAACTTTGTTTTTTGAGCTGTTGCTTCTCTTACCAAGTCGGCAATTCTTGAAAGTCTCGAGGAGGCAGCTGCCGCCGTTACCTGAACTCTTATTTCTCCCTGGAGGTTTGTGGTTCCGGCTGTAACTTCGCTTCCAGCTTCGAGGTCTATCGGGAGTGACTCACCGGACAGAGTGGATGAGTCAATTGATGCGTGAGAGGACAAAAGCTTGCCGTCGGCAGGAATTGCGGCACCTGCCGCAACCAAAACAATCATCTGTTTTTTCAGCTCACTGGTTTGAATTTTTTCTCTACCGTTCGGGCCCTCAATGGTTGCGGTGTCGGGGATGGCGCTGAGCAGTGCTCGGACTGAATCTGTCGCGCTTTTTCTGGCCCTTACTTCGATGTAGCGGCCGATGAGTACCACCGATGGCACAACCGCGGCCACCTCAAAGTAGTTGTGCATCTCGCCCTGCAGGGTGAGATAGACGCTATAACCGTAGGCAACGCTTGCACCAAGTGAGACAAGGGTGTCCATGGTCGCGTCGAAGTGCCTAAGGTTTTTTAGGGCGGCCACGTGGAAGGGCCAAGCCACGTAAACCAGCACAATCGTGGCAGCTGCCCAGACAATGTAGTTGCTGTTGTCAAATTGGAACCCGGGAACCATTGCAAATAACACCGCTGCGATTGAGCTGACGCTTCCTGCAGTCAGACGCGGTTTTAGCCTTTGGAGCTCGGGCTTGCCGGAGCCGACTTTGTAGCCTGCCCCTTCAACGGCTTCTGCTACCGATTCCTTTGTGATAGCTGAAGTCGACTGAAGGTGAGCTTTCTCGGTTGCAAAATCAACATAGGCGCTAACGCCCTCTAGCTTGTTTAGGTTTTTCTCAACCCTCCTGGCACAGGCTGTGCAGGTCATCCCCTCAATTTCAACCTCAAGAAGGTTTTGATCAGGCATCTAGTGTCTTGAACCCGACTGCTGTGTAGCCTGCTTCTTCAACTGCATCGGCTAGCTCCTGCTCGGAAACAGCTGTGGCTTCGATGGTTGCGGTGCCGGTTAGGTGGTCGGCGCTCGCTGATGTAACGCCAGCCAAGCCGCTGAGCTCCTTGGCGACGCTCTGTTCGCAGTGACCACAGGTCATTCCAGTTATTTCAATTACTGTCTTTGACATTTTTTTACTTCCTATCGTTGACAAACACCGCCCGAGCAAAGCTCGGGCTTCTCTTTGGCAAATTTCATGTGGAGCCAGCAGCCAGCGCAGAATCCGAAGGCTGCTTCGGCAAAGAGGAAGACCATGCAGATGGCACAAAGAGAAAGCACGAGTGCTCCTTGGAGGTTCAGCCACCCCATCATGAAGCAGGCAACCATAACCATGCCAAAGCCGATTCCCCAAGCGGTTTGCTTGGATTTGGTGTCAACCCACTCCGGGGTTTGCTTCCTCACAAAGAAATCAGCAATTCTTAAAGCTGGCGAAAAACGCTGGCCTAGAAACAGCCTGATGAACATGTCGATCATGAAGCTGACACCGAATGCCCTGAGAAGCCAGAAGTCATCGGTTATGAATGCGGTCATCCATCCTGTGAAGCCGAGCACAAAGAAAAGCCCCGCGGCTCCTCTAACAGATCGCTCGTTGAAAACTGCATGGTCATGCTCTGGTGTGATGACACCAAAGGATGTGTGCTGAAGTGTCATGAGAACAGGTGCCCAACTTCTTGCCAGCGGTCTTGGTTGATTGTGTACCAGATCCAAGTTCCGCGTCGCTGCTTTTCTACTAGCCCAACATCCGTGAGCTTTTTGAGGTGGTGGCTAATAGTTGGCTGGCTGAGCCCCAAAGGTTCAGTCAGGTTGCAGGTGCAGTCCTCTTGGTTTTCGGCTTTTGCAATAAGGGCAAGTATCTGCAGCCTGGTGGGATCGGCTAATGCCTTCAAAATTCTAGCAATATCCTCAGCCCTGTTTCTAGCTAGAGGCGCAGTTGAGCTAGTCGGCGCACACTCGCCAATTGTGAGATTCAAATTCGTCATTTGCTGTTCACCTAAACATAGACAATCATCTATAAACTACCTCTAACATTATCAAAGAATCCAGACGAGAGACCACATGAGTTCAAATCCTGCGAAGTTCCTGGCGGAGTTTTTGGGCACCTTTTTAATCGTTTGCACTGTTGTCGGGGCCGGCCACATGGCAACTGAATTAGAGGCTGATCCAACCAGCGGACTGGTGATGATTGCACTGGCTGTTGGCTTTGTACTTTTCGTTACCATTTCTATGTTGCTGCCTATTAGTGGAGCACACTTCAATCCGGCGGTGACATTAGTCCTGGCCCTGAAAAACCGCATGGATTCGAAGGTTGCGGTGATGTTCATCGTTGTTCAGGTCCTCGGGGCTTTTGCAGGTGCAGTGGCAGCAAATCTGATGTTCGAAAAGGCAGCCGTCGGTCAAGGGGTTGTTGAGCGAATCGGTGCCGGTAGCTTCCTCGGGGAGATCATTGCCACTGGCGGTTTGATGCTGCTTATTCTGCTGCTGATCCAGTTTGAAAAGCTTGCGGTTATCCCAGCAGCTGTTGGTGCGTGGGTGGCCGCGGGTCACTTCTTTACCTCGTCGACCTCTTTTTCCAATCCTGCAGTGACCTTTGGTCGATCATTCAGTGACGGGATCACTGGGATTCATGCGGGCTCTGTGCCTGGCTTTGTTGTTGCTCAACTCATCGGCGCAGCAGTTGCATTTTTATTGTTTGTCCTGCTAACCAGAAAGCAGAAAACCAATGTCTGAAAAGATCGCATCGGTGATGTTTGTTTGTATTCACAACGCAGGCCGCAGCCAGATGGCAGCCGGATACCTGTCTCATATGGCCGGTGACCGCATCGAAGTCAGGTCCTCTGGAACCATGCCTGCAGATCAGGTGAACCCTGCCGTGCTGACAGCAATGCTTGAGGAGGGAATCGACATTTCAGGAAACACCCCAAAGGTGCTTACTGACCAGGATGTCAGGGACAGCGATTACGTAATCACGATGGGTTGCGGTGACGCCTGTCCGTTCTACCCGGGTAAAACATATCTGGACTGGAAGTTGAACGACCCTGCCGGCCAGGGCGTTGATGCCGTAAGGCCAATTCGGGATGAAATCAGGGCTCTGATCGAGAATCTAATTTCAGAAATTGAAAGCAAGAACTAGTCTCTTGACAAACTAGTTAGGTAAACCTAACCTATTCAAAGCATCGGTGCTACCGGTGCTTTTTTTAGTTTGGATTTACTCCCGATAGGAATTGCAAGAAGTGTTCAGAAGAATCATCAGCGCAGGCGCTGTCTTGGCGCTTGCAATTGGCCTGACGGCCTGCACCTCGGCTGATGAAACCGAGAGTGCTCTCACGGTCTATTCGGGCAGATCCGAGGCTTTGATTCAGCCGCTTATTGACAGTTTCGAGGAGACGACTGGTATTGACGTAATAGTTCGCTATGCCGGCAGTGCCGAGCTTGCAGCTCAACTTTTGGAAGAGGGCAACAACTCTCCAGCCGATGTTTTCTTTGCCCAAGATGCAGGAGCACTCGGCGCTATTGCCAAGGCGGGGATGTTAAAGACCATGAACGCAGACCTGTTAGCACTCGTGCCAGCCGAGTACTCCGCTGAGGATGGCTCATGGGTTGGGGTTTCAGGTCGGGTTCGAACATTGAACTACAACCCAGAAAAGGTCACCACCTTGCCGGGATCCGTTTTTGATCTGGCTGAATCCAGATGGCGGGGTCGTATAGGAATCGCTCCAACCAACGCTTCTTTTCAAGCTTTTGTGACAGCAATGCGGGTGGTTGAGGGCGAGCGGAAGACCCTCCAGTGGTTAGAGGCCATGAAGCAGAATGCGGTCATCTTTGAAAAGAACTCAGCCATCTTGGAAGCGGTAGAAACAGGCCAGGTCGATGCCGGGCTTATAAATCATTACTACTGGTATGCAAGGGGCAAAGAGCTGGGTTTTGACGCCCTGACATCTAAGCTCGCACAGTTTGAATCTGGCGATGTCGGAAACCTAATCAATTCAGCCGGTGTTGGTTTGGTCAGTGATTCGAGTGCCGCAGTGGTTTTTGTCGAATATCTGCTGAGTGATTTTGCACAAGCTTACTTCGCAGACGCAACCAGTGAATATCCGCTGATATCGGGTATTGATGCAGATGTTGATCTTGTTCCACTGACTCAAATACCGGGCCCAAAGGTGGACCTAAGTGACCTTGATGGTCTCGAGCAAACGCTTGATCTAATCAGGCAAGCCGGCTTGATGTAGAGAGCATGAAAAAACCTCCGAAGATAGTTGCGGCACTGAGCATCAGTGCCGCTCTCTTGGCGGTCCTGCCGATTTTGTATTTGGGGCTGCGTTTGGTGCAAGGCTTTGAAAAAGCAATCGAAGAGTTGCTTCGGTTTCGAACCATCGAACTTCTGGGAAACACGACCTTACTTGTTCTTGCTGTGACCATTTCGGCTCTTGCGGTTGGGTTTGTGCAAGCTTGGCTCACCACCCGGTCCAACATCTTTTTCGCACCGTTATTTGGTGTGCTGGCAGCAATGCCGCTTGCCATACCTTCTTATGTAATGGCGCTTGGCTTCATCTCGCTATTTCCGGGATTCTCAGGTTTCCTTGCCTCTTGGTTAGTGCTAACACTGTCAACGGCCCCATTTGTTTTTCTTGCCGTTACCGCGGCAATGGTAAGAGCTGACACAGCTACCGAGGAGGTCGCCAGAACCCTTGGCCTTGGGAAGCTTGCTGTGATTCGTAAGATTACGTGGCCGGCAGTGAAGCCGGCTGCATTTGCATCTAGCTTGCTCGTCGCACTATACGTTTTGAGTGAATTTGGGGCGATCGCGCTCTTGAGGTACGACACCTTCACCAGAGCGATTTATAACTCCTATCGGGGGTCCTTTGACAGAACCTCTGCCGCTGCCCTGGCAGTCGTGCTGCTGCTCATTACCCTGCTGGTTATTTGGTTTGAAAGAAAGTACCGCGGGGATTATCAGGCAAGCCCCAAGGCGCTAACAAAGCGGCTTCGGGTTGACCTAGGTGCGCTTAGGTTGCCTTCTGTCGCGCTACTTTCTTTGGTTGCAATTATGGGCATTGGGCTTCCAATAATCAGTCTTGTTTCTTGGTCTGTGCAGGGAGCAGCCAGCCTCGACTGGGGAAACCTTATTGCTGCGCTGCTCGTTTCGATGCAACTTGCCGTGTCGGCAGGGCTGCTGATTGGTGTTTTTGCAACGGCGATAGCCCTGTGGAGTGTTCGCTATCGAACTAAGCTCGGCGCCTTCATTGAAACCGTTAGCTGGGCAACGCACGCAATCCCGGCAATTGTTGTTGGTCTTGCATTGGTGTTTTTTGGGGCAAACGTTACGCCTTGGATTTACCAAACCAGCTGGATGCTGCTGATTGCTTATCTGATTCTGTTCTTGCCAAATGCCCTATCTGCCATCAGCACACCAATTGCCCAGGTTTCAAAGAGCTTGGAAGAGGTTTCAAGGTCGCTTGGAACGCCTGAAAATAAAACGCTATTCAAAGTTGTTTTGCCTATCGCATGGCCCGGAATTATTGCCGGCGTTGCTCTGGTTTCTTTAACAGTGCTGAAAGAACTCCCGGCGACTTTGCTGCTAAGACCAAGTGAAATAGACACGCTGGCAACAAGATTGTGGTCGGCAACTGAAGACCTCGCTTACTCCCAAGCAGCCCCGTATGCATTGTTGCTGGTTATCATTGCCGGATTACCCGCTCTGGCACTCAACTCTCAAGCTCGCAGGGCGCTCACGGAGGTTTCAAGCTAATGGCCACCCTCGTTCTCTCACAATTGCAAAAAGCTTTTTCCGAGCAGGTTGTTCTGGATTCGGTGGATCTTGAGGTTCAAGATCAAGAGTTTGTGGCGGTATTGGGTTCATCTGGAGCTGGAAAATCAACGCTGCTGAGGTTGATTGCCGGTTTCGAGAAGCCAGATGCTGGATCGATCGAGCTTGATGGTGTCGGCATTTCTGATTCAAGTTCTGTTTTGGCTCCAGAGAAAAGAAGCATCGGCATAGTGCCGCAGGATTCGGCACTATTTCCGCACTTGAGCGTTAGCCAAAACGTTGGATTTGGTTTGCAGGGGGGATCTTCTCAAGAGCGCCAGGCCAGAGTCGCCGAGTTACTCGAATTGGTAGAGCTAACGGGGTATGCGAACTCGAAGCCTGAAAAGCTCTCGGGTGGTCAGGCTCAGCGCGTTGCTTTAGCCAGAGCGCTAGCGCCCAAGCCAAAGCTGATATTGATGGATGAGCCCTTCAGCGCTCTTGATGCTGAGCTTAGAACCAGGCTGCGCTTAGACGTGAAGGCAATTCTGAAAGCTGAGGGTGCGACGGTTGTCTTAGTCACTCACGATCAAGAAGAGGCGCTATCCCTGGCAGACAGGGTCGCCGTCTTGAGAAATGGCCAAATTGTTCAAGTCGGATCCCCAACCGAGATCTACAACTCACCTGTTGACATCGGTATTGCAACGTTCTTAGGTGACTCTGTCCTGATTGATGGCAAGGTTGTGGGCGGGAAGCTTGAGACGGCTCTCGGGCAATTAACTCCGCTTAATACGGTGAGCGATGGTCAGCAGGGACTAGTTGCAATCAGGGGCGAGAATTTTTACTTGCAACCCAATCCAAAGGGCGAGGGAGAGGTAATAGGCCAGGTGTTCTTTGGTCACGACGCCGTAGTTGAGGTTTTGACCAGAGGCATCAAGATCAGGGCTAGGTCGAACGGCCCTTTTGCTCCAGAGGTTGGCATGAAGGTCACCGTCTGGGTCAGGGGTGCTGTGAACTTTTACCCGGCTTAGTGAACTCTTGGTGAAACTCACAGCCTGTGCTTAGTTGATGCCAGTAGGCTCGGGGAAGATTTGTTATCGCGTTCTCGGTAACCTTGAGGAAGCGGTGGCAGTTGAATTGGCTTGATGCACAGGAGATCATAAACTCCTTTGGAGACTGGGCTGCCCTGGCTGTGACAGCAGTCATTTTCATTGAAACAGCGTTCATATTTACTTCTTTTTTACCCGGCGATTCGCTGCTATTTTTGACCGGGCTCGCGTTGGCCACGTCTGAATCTTTCCTGCCGGACTGGCTTGGGTTTATTTTGATTTGGTGTGCGGCTTTTGGTGGGACTCAGGTCGGCTATTGGATTGGCGCAAAAATAGGACCTCCACTGATTGCCAAAGAGCGGAAATTCATTCTTAATAAAAAAACCATTGGCAGAACTAATGCTTTCTTCAAAAACTACGGCGCAAGGGCAGTTGTATTGGCTAGGTTTGTGCCAATCCTCAGGGCGTTGGTCCCAATGCTCGCCGGTATCTCACGCATGGATTACCGCAGATTCACCAAGCTGAATCTAGTTGGAGCAACACTCTGGGTTGTCGTGTTCATGGCTCCTGGTTACTGGCTTGGGGGGATTGAAGCCGTGAAGGAAAATCTCGAGCTAACCGTGATGTTGATCATCATCGGCACAACGCTGCTATTGCCAATCGAGATCCTGCGCGATCGGATAGTCAAGAAACGACGTGCTGCCAAGCAAAACTTAGGCGAATAGCAAGCTATTAGCCGGGCTGGGGCAACAACAACTTCTAGAATTAGCCGAATGCGAGCTCTCAAACTTTCAAGCATCTTTGCCATTGCAGTATTGACTCTCTCCGGCTGCGCAGCGGCAGAGGTAGAGGAACCGCCGGTGGAAACCAGCACTCCGGCAGCTGTGATCACTGAGGAGCCAGAACCAGAGCCGGTTTATGTTGCCGCAACGCTTACCGGAGTGGAGTATCTAGAGGGTGAAAATCTGTTTCTGGACATGCCTGCGGTGAGTGCGAAGATTGATAACTCCACTCCAGGTAGGCCACAGCTTGCATTGAATGATGCAGACATTGTCTATGTCACAAGGGTAGAAATTGGTCTCACGAGGCTGCTACCGGTATGGCACTCGCGCATGCCAGAAACAATTGGTCCCGTGCGCTCGGTTCGCCCGGTTGACGCTGCAATTGTTGACCCATTTCATGGAGTGTTTGTCTATTCAGGTGGCCAAGCTCCTTTCAAAAGGGCTGCCACTGCAACCGGAGTTGTCAACAGCGACGAAGACACCGAGATGAATAATGAGACCTACTTCAGAGAGAGCACCAGGAAAGCTCCCTGGAACCTCTATTTCAGCGCCCAAAAACTCCAAGGGCTCTATAGCCAAGAACAGCCCGCTCCGCAGGCAGGGTTTGAATTTGATGCAATTCCATCTGCAGTCAGTGATGGGGTGGTTGTCAAGTACATGACCATCAAGTACCCGCAAATGCGCTCCGCTTGGGACCTTGCAACAGCTAGCTTTCCCTGGGCAACTGGACTGCAAACTGCTTGGCTGAGGTCGCAAGACGATACCCCACATGTTCAGGTTGGTGGAGACCAGGTGGCTGCAAAGAACGTTGTGGTGATGGAGGTCGTTCACGACTTGTCATTTGTCGATCCAAAATACGGGGCCATTCCAAAAGCGAAGCTTGAAAACAACGAGGGCATTGCCCATGTGTTCTCTGATGGTTACTACATTCAAGGAACATGGTCTAAGGGCTCCAGCGAAGAACCAATCAAGCTATCAACCCAAACCGGAGAAGAGCTGAAGCTTGCAGTCGGTAACACCTGGGTAGAGATGATGGACATACCGAAGTCCGTGCTAACCGTGGAATCCCCAGAGGTTGAAACCGAGGGTTAGCGTGCGGGGAGTAAAAAAACAAGACCTTCCAAGAAAAGACTGTCAGCGCTGCGGGCGAGAGATGGTTTGGAGAAAGTCTTGGGCCAAGAACTGGGATCAGGTTCTTTATTGCTCAGAGAAGTGCAAGCGGACTAAATAGTTGCCGCGTATTGCTTCAACCAGTTTTTTAGGTCTGGACCTATGTCCTCCCTGTCGCTTGCAATTCTGATTGTTGCCTTGATGAAATCAATCTTGTCGCCGGTGTCGTAACGTCTGCCCTTGAAGATTACCGCCCTGACTCCGCCAGCTCTTTCGGGATGCTTAGCTGCAACCTGGAGTGCATCTGTGAGCTGGATCTCCCCGCCTCTTCCCGGCTCTGTTTTTTCTAGAATCTCAAACATCTCCTGGCGAAGCACATAGCGTCCAATCACCGCCAGGTTAGACGGCGCCTTGCCCATTTCAGGCTTTTCAACAAGGTCGGTGACCAGTGCTGTTGTGTCAGTGACCTGATCAACCGATGCACAACCGTAGAGAGAAATCTGGTCCGCTGGGACCTCCATGAGCGCGATCACGTTGTCTCCGGTGTCTTCGTGCAGCTCAAGCATGCTGGTCATTAACGTGTCACGGTCATCGATGATGTCATCGCCTAGGAAAACTGCAAAGCTGTGCTCGCCAACGTGGCTTTTTGCCCGAAGAATTGCGTGGCCTAGGCCTCTTGGGTCACCCTGACGGGTGTAGTGAATATCGGCAAGTTGTGAGCTCTGCTGAACCTTGAACAATTTTTGGTCATCACCCTTGGTGGCTAGCACATGCTCAAGTTCTGCAACTCTGTCGAAGTGGTTCTCAAGGGCATTCTTGTTGCGGCCGGTAATCATTAGAAGGTCAACCAGTCCGGCAGCTACTGCCTCTTCGACGACATACTGAATTACCGGCTTATCGACTATCGGAAGCATTTCCTTGGGCATTGCTTTGGTGGCTGGCAAAAACCGTGTCCCCAAACCTGCCACCGGGATAACAGCTTTGGAAACCTTGAATGCGGGGTGTTTTGGCATTGAACTCATAGGGTAACCATACGCTTGGTTGAGGGTAATTGGGCGACACCGCCATAGACTTAACAAATGGAATCTTCATCAGGGAGGCTGAGTTGAACTCCCGTCTTATAGCTTTTTTTGCGGCTCTGGTCGTGCTGATAACAGCAGGCTTGCCTGCGTCGGCCGCACCCGCTGAGCCGGCCTTCCAAGCGGTTAATGCGCAGAGCATCTGGGATCAAGGCTTTTTTGGACAGGGAACAACAGTCGCAATGATCGACCAGGGTGTGAACCTAACTCACCCCTACTTTCAGGATCGAGTAATCGATGGCTATTGCTTTGTTGAGACAACTTCCCCCTACCTTTGCCCAAACGGAACCAGGGAGCAATCAGGAGTCGAGGCCGCATCCCAGCGAAAGATAGGCAGCCTATATGTTGCTTCTGAAGATCACGGAAACATGGTCGCAGGTATTGTTGCTGGCAATCCAACCAATGAAGGCCCCGGTGGCATAGCCCCCAAGGCAAATATTTTGATGGCAAACGTTGACCTCACCCTCGACGGAATTCTGAACGCTCTGAACTACATTGATCAGAAAAAAGAAGAGCTCAACATTGTGGCCCTTTCGATGAGCTGGGGAGGCTACTTCCAGGAAATTCCTCGAGAGTGGTTGAAATGCGACACGAATCCCCAGCTTCAGGAAATGGCAAATATTTTAAAGTCACTTCGTGAAGGCGGGGTAATTCCTTTTGCGTCAGCTGGAAATACCCCAACTCTTGACGTGGCAACCTCTGTTTTCCCAAGCTGCTTGCAGGAAGCGGTGGCAGTTGGTTCCGTGAACAGTAGTAACAACGTCTCTTGGTATGTCACCATGTCCGGCAAGGTCGAATTGTTGGCACCTGACTATGCAATCAGTGCGAACACCTTTAGCTACATCAGAGCCAGTGGAACCTCAGCTGCTGCACCTTTGGTTGCTGGAAGCTACGCACTGCTTCGTCAGGCCTTTCCTGACCATTCAGCCGAACAAGTGCTGTCAGCGATGAAGGTTTCCGGCACGGCTGTTGACGATGTTATTCGCAAGAACATTCCGATGGTGAACCTCAACGGTGCCTACCTGCTTCTGTCCAACACCGAGGCGGGAAATGTTGAAACTCCAGTTCTAGAAACTGGTCGAGTTCTAAATGTCGGAACATTCAACGGAAAAATCGTGGTCTACGCAAAGGGCTTTAAGGGCTCAACTCTGTCCTGGAAGATCGCTGGCAAATGGCAAAAAGTTACAGTCACAAAGGACTTCCAAGCTTTTGACCGGCTGACCAGTGCCATCGGGCTGACAGTGAAAGTTGACCTATTCCTAAATGGCACAACGCCTGCTGCTTTCAGCAAGACAGTTGTGACCAAATAACTATCGGCTAAACGTAAAACGCAACACGTTCGCCAGTCCACCAAGCTCCGCTAATCTTCTTAGGCCAAATGCCAGTCGAACAACAGGTGCCAGCTTTCCAAACACACGGTCGAAGACTTTAGCTCTCGCAATTCGGTCAGCGGTCTCACCCCATCTTGCACCGGAGCTGTTCGCTGGGTGCATGGCGATTGGAATCGGTGCAAAAACCGCGTTCCCGCCTGCTTTGATTAGGTCTGCGATAAAAATATATTCATCACCAAGGTAGTTTTTTGCCCCGGCTCCGAATTCTTCATCGAACCTGATGCTTAATTTCTTGACCTCATCGACCCGGATGATCATTTCGTATGTTGCCGCTCGGGCTGAATTCGTGAGAGTTAGCTTTTTTGTTGCAGTCGGATAGTTTTTTCGCAATTGTCCGGTTTCATCCACCGCACTGGCCAACAACAAAGAAATTTCAGGATGCTGTTCAAGGTAATCGAGTGCTTTTGTGATTTCAGTCTCATCGAAGACAACGTCATCGTCGCCAAAAAGAAGATACTTTCCATTGGCGTGAATGATTGCAGAGTTTCGGCTCTTTGCGACACCAGCCGAGTCCAAATAGAAAGTGTTCGGTTTGTTCACTGGCGTTTTTTCAGCCTGAACATGAAGCTGGTATTCCCAATCGGGCTGTCTGGGATAAACGATGTTTTCAGCTCGGTCGGACAATGTGGAGTAGCCAATAGTGAGCAAAACCATTAGAAGCTGTTGGCCTTTGCCCTTGCAAAGCGCATCAGGCTTGAGGACACCGAAGAGAAGGTGGTGTTCAAGAGCCTAAGGCCGAGGAAGAACACGATCGTGTTAGACAGCGAAACTAAGCCATCGATGCTGAACCAAATCAAGACACCCATCAGGATCACAATCAAGAAGCTTGCAAGCAAGGTTCCAATTTCAGCTGATTGGATTCTTGAACCGAGTCGGTCTGCCGGTGCCACCGACTCCTTGTTTCGCTTGGCCTCTACAAATCCACGCTGAATGATCTGCTGTTTTCTAAATAGACGACCAAGCACCTCTAGCACGATTATCACTAGCAATAAGTTCAGGGCTGCGAAGCCTGGGGACAGCACAAAGAAGAACGTTGAAATAACCAGCAGCTGGGTGATGAAGCTGAACACGTTCACCATCTCGAGGGCCATCGCCCACTCCCAGCTTTCTTTTTGGCTGGAGCGTTCTCTGGTGTCAGCACCAAAGGCGCGGTCAAAGAACTTCACGCGGTAGGTCTTTTGAATGTAATTGGCTGTTCTGGTTCCAACAAACAGCACGGCGAAGATTGCTATCGAGGCACCTAGCTCAACGATCGAGCGGTTAGCCCCATCGATAACGAGGTCTGTGAAGAGCTTTGCAACTAGTAGCTCGGTGACTGGAATTGCAGCCGCAATCAGAACCAGCATGAATAGTTGCCAACGGAACCTCCGTGTCGGCAGCAGTAGCTTTGCCGATGCGAATAGCTCGATTGACATTCGTTTCATTAGTGCTCGAACCTGCTGATTCCAGTTTTGATGGCCTGAACCACTTCAAGCTTCTTTTCTTTTGAAACCGAAATGTCTTTGACCAAGTGATCAAAATCAATCTTGGTCAAATCGAGTTTGATTACCTCGGGATTCATCATTTCCACCCCGGCACCGAGTGCATAGTCGCGGTATTTGATGCCGGTGCCGTGAACATTTTCCTGGAAGCCCTCGAAGCTCACAAGCGCGCAAGGAATGCCGTACGACTGGCAGGCAATCATGATGTGCATGGCGGAAGTTACAACCTTGTCGTAACCGATGAGGTTTTTTAGAAAGGCTGCAATTTCATCCGGATGGGAAAGCAGGACCGATAGCTCATAAAAGTTCTCCGGCAGCTTCACAGGAATTGCAAGATGTGAAAAGTGCCTAATAAAAGCAACTTTGCCATTGGTTTGCAGGCGTTTTAGGGGGATGACCTCGCTGAGTGCCAGACCTGGGTCACCGAAACTTTCGATGCTCACACCGCCTGATTTTTCTAGGACAGCCGCGGTAAGTGGACCACGGACTGAGATGTAATCAGCACGCTTGGAAAGCTGGATGTCCTCGGAAGAGATTCCTGTTCCAATAACCACGGAGCTCGGTTTGATGAATCTTCCGATGGAGCCGATTGCAACCAGGTGCTTTTTGGTGGTTGGCTTTGTTGGGGGCTGCCAGCTGATCTTGTTATCCGTGAAGCCAGAAATCATAAGCGGGGATAGCCAGTCTCCGAAGTTTCCCGGAAACGGCTTGGCCCACCAATTCAAAGGGATGTTAATTTGACCTGGCCTTGAAGAGTAGTAGAGGTAGCTCTCTGCAACATGCATCATTGCCCGGTCCGGGTTGTCGGCTAAGAATTTCTTCTCAAATTCGGACTTGGCCGCCAAGAGCTCTTCAGGCTTACCGTTTATTCCTGCATTTAACATTGCCCCCATGCTCGTGTATCTGGCTGGGTCAACATGGGTGGCGCGTCCCTGGGTGAGCAGGCCCGTTACTCCTGAACCGTCTGCAATTGATCGGAGTGGATTCTTGATGGCCGCGGGAAGTAGCCGCTCTAACCTCTTGGCTTGACGCAGCAACTGTCTGCGAGTACCAATTTTTTTCTTTGCTCCATGCTGGACAACTTTGTCTTTGAAGTCTGCAACGTTGCCACTTGATCCGAAGGAGAAAAATGCTGGATGTTGGCCGGGTTCAGTCATGCCGCGATCTCTCATGATCGCGGTGGTCGGGATCATTTGAAAAGTCAAAAGCCTTGAGTTTGCACGCCACGCCTCTTCGAGGAAGTAATCATCGGTGGCTTTGATTTCTGCTCTTTTTTCAAGCTCATGAGCATCGTTGATTAGCTTTCGGCCCTGAACGGTTGCGTTAACACCCCAGAAGCTCGGCTCCCAGAATCTAGTGCGGTTGTGATAGCCGATCTGCATCGGCGCACCAAAGCTCCGTTGAAATCCAATTAGGTCTGCACTTGAATTTTGGATGTAGTCGGGTAGGTGCGTGATTCTGCAGTCAACGTCGATCCAAAACACCATCTTGTCCGGGTTGCGGTCGCAGACTTCCTTAATGAAGCCAATTTTCTTGCGCGTGACATCAGCCCAGTCTTCACTCTCACCTTTTTCAACTTCTAATAGTTCGTGCTCCAGGCCCAGTTCATCCAATTGGACCTGTAGCTCACGAGCGTGGTTGGCGTAATAGGTGTCCGGCGTGTAGAAGGAGCAGACAACAATCTTTGGTTTGGTCACGGGCAAAATCTATCACCGAGCCTTGCTCGGGTCTTGGACCAACCCGAACCAAAAGCCAACGCCCCAGCAAAGGTGCATTGTCGGCAGCACCGCCATAAGCCATAGCTTGGACTTCGTTTCCAGCGGGCTGATGGCAAAGCTCACAACTGCGATAGCACCCAGGTATAGCCAGAACGGAACTACGAACAAACTTGCAACAACCAATAGCGGTGGTATCCAGTATCTAAAGGATGACTCCATCGGGTTCTCGCGAGTCAGACCACCACGCCAAATCCCAGTCTGGAAAAACTGTTTGGCCAGAGTAGAAATGCTTCTTCTTGGGTAGTAGCCAACTCTTAGTTCAGGGTCAAACCAAACTAAGTGGCCGGCTTGGCGGATTCTGAGGTTTAGTTCCCAGTCCTGACCCCTTACCCACTTGGGTGAATAAAGACCCAAGTCCTGAATGACCGCTTTTCTGAAGCAACCTAAATAAACAGTGTCTGCCGGTCCGGGGTTTCCACCGACGTGGAACGAGCCACCCCCGAGTCCATAGCGTGAGTTGTAGCCAAAGGCGACGGCTTTTTGGAAATCAGTGAGACCTTTGGCAACCATCATGCCGCCGACATTGGCAGCTCCAGTCTGGTTGAGTGTTTTCACAGCCATTTCCGCGTAGTTCTCGGAAAGCTCAGAATGCGCATCGACGCGAATCACCACTTCGTATTTGGAGGCTTCAATCGCAAGGTTTAGGCCGGTGGCCGTCTGACCAGATACATTGTCTATCAACACCAGGGAATCGAATCGCGTGGCCAAATCCTTGGCAATTTTGTTTGTTCCATCGCTTGAGTGACCAAGGGCAAGAACGAGCTCCTTCTTGCCGGGGGTTTGTTGGCTTAATACCGAGGTGACTGCGGTTTCTAGGTACTGCTCTTCGTTGAGCACTGGCATCACAAACGAGATGTTTTTCAACTTAGCCATTTTGGATGTTTCTCCCTAGGGCAATAACTTTCCAGCCTGCGGCTTGCCAGGTCTCTACATCCAGGACATTCCGGCCATCGATGATAGTTTTGGTTTTTGGGAAAAGAGTTTCTGGCGCTAACTCTTTGTACTGCCTCCACTCGGTTCCAAGAATCACAAGATCAGCGTCACTGCAGGTGTCTATTGCTGAGCTGGCGGTTGTCAGATCAGGGTGCTTGTCCGTGAGGGCCTCGAGTGATATCGGGTCGTGAACCTTTACTGTCGCTCCGCTTGAATGAAGCTTCAGGGCAATCTCCAGCGCCGGTGAGTCTCTGAGGTCATCGCTGTCAGGCTTGAAGCTAATCCCGAGCATTGCAATTGTTTTGCCCTTGAGGGCTCCGAGTTCCTGAGATGCCAGGTCGACTACCCGCTGTCGCCTTCGCAGGTTTATCTGGTCAACTTCGGTCAGGAAACTAAGCGATGAACCGACTCCCATTTCATTTGCTCGCGCAATAAATCCTCTAATGTCTTTGGGGAGGCAACCTCCACCAAAGCCGATGCCAGTTCTGAGGAATGACTTTCCGATTCGATTGTCCAGGCCGATTGCCTCAGCAAGCATTACGGTGTCGGCTCCCGAAGCTTCTGCAATTTCAGCCATGGCATTTATGAAACTGATTTTGGTCGCAAGAAATGCGTTGGCTGAGACCTTTACCAATTCGGCGGTCGCCAGATCCATTTCAAGTAAAGGAACGCCTTGGCTCAGAATTTCCTCATAGCAGTCGATCAACGGCTGGTTCATTGGTTTTTCGTTGCTGCCAATGACTATTCGGTCGGGCTTTAGTGAGTCGGCAAGCGCCGTGCCCTCGCGCAAAAACTCTGGGTTCCAGCAGACAGCTGGCGTGAAGCCAGAAATTGATTCCATGGTCTGAATCAGGTTTGCTGCGGTGCCAACCGGAACCGTGGATTTTCCAACAACTAGAGAGTCCGGCTTTAGAATCGCCGCCAATTCTGTGGCTGCTGCAAACACGAATGAGGTGTCGGCGGCTTGGTTGGCATCGCTTTGAGGTGTGCCAACTGTGATGAAGTGAATATTGGCCGAAGCGCTTTTGTCGTCGTGCTGCTGCTGAAAGGAGATGTTCCCGGCGGCAATGGCTTTAGCCAAAGCATCTGTTAGTCCAGGTTCGTAAAAAGGGACCGTTCCGTTCTGGAGTGAAGTTACCTTGTTTTGGTCTGGCTCTATTCCTATGACTTCATGCCCGAGGGTTGCCATGGCAACCGCATGGGTCACACCTAAATATCCAAGCCCGATTACAGAAATCTTCATTGTGGTTAGGAGTTTAGTGAATCGCGTAGGGCAAATCTTCGTAACAACCCTTGACAAGGCCCGTATATTGGAAGTGATGTCCAATCACGAGGAATACCAGGAAGATCCACTCGAGCGACTACTTGATAAAGAGTCGGACGAGGAGTTTGGTGCACCTGAGTTCAAGGAGCACCTGGCTGACTCTTTGACCCCTGCGGTCCTCAAGGATTGGACTGCTGCAGACTTCGCCAGCATCTACGTTCGCTTCCGCCCACACCTGGAGCGACACGCTCGCAGGTATTTGGTAAACCCTTCCCAGGTTGAAGAGGTTGTGCAGGATGCTTTCCTATATCTAATGACTACTCTTCCGGAATTGGATTCTGAGGTTGGGGTTCTAAAGTTTCTAAAGTGGAAGACTAGGCTGCTGTGCTTCGACGTTATTCGAATTAATTCAAAGGCAAAATTCGCACCTCTTGACGAGCAACCTGACATTGCTGCAGACACTCCAGAGATGTCGCTTGACCTCGAAAGAGCTGAAGACGCGGCAATCGTTTCGCTTGCGCTTGCAAAGCTTCAGCCGCGCCACCGAGAAGTTTTGATCGCCTCGATCTATGAGGAAAAGTCAACCGATAAAGTTGCGGATCAGCTCGGCCTCAGCGAGAATGCTACCCGGCAATTGTTGTTTAGGGCACGTTCCGCGTTCAAGAAAGCGCTGGTTGGTGAAACTGAAACTGCTGGAATGTCAGCAAGCCAGATTCTTTCGGTGGCCGCACGCAAGGCGGCCGCAGACTCCGGCAAGTACATCGCTGCTGCAGGCGCCTTCTTGCTGGTGATGGCGGTTTCGCTAGGGGTCTTACCAAACTTGAGCCAGACAACCTCGACCGACATTGCCTCAGCTCCTGGTGAAGCTTCGCAGCCACCTGTGGTAGTCCCTGAGGCACCTTCGGTCGAAATCGAAGAAGCTCCAGCGGTAGTCCCTGAGGAAGTGCAAGTGAGCGCAGAAGCCGTGTCACCTGAGAGCACCTTGGTCGTTGAGCCTGAAGTAACTGAGATTGTTGCCGCAGCGGCACCAGAAGCACAGGCTGTTGCTGTTGCTGTGCCAGAGCCAATTTTTGACGAGGTTTCGTTGGCTTCAATTTTGGCAACCAACGTTTCTCAGGCCGGTTACTACACAAACTCTTACGCATCGTCTGATTTCTTGTCAGCTGGCTTCAGAGGCAGTTCCGTTGAGGTGTTTGGCGGCACAGGAATCTCGGCATTCTTGGATATTGATTTTGCAAACCGAACGGTTTTCAACGTTGTTTATCAGATGTGGGTTGATGGCAAGCGCTACTACGCCGTCGCTGAAAATTCGAGCGTTGTCACTAACCCTGCTCGGGGCGGCTACGAGGTTTTGCTGAAGGCTAGCGACTTTTGGGTTGTTGATGACTCGGGCAATGTTTTCGACCAGAGTCCACTTGCATACGCTGTTTCAACCGTGACGCTGAGCCTGGATCCAGATGGCAATCCAACCAAAGCTTCGATGAAGGTCTCACGCTAAGCAGTTAGATTTTTGCCTACTGGGCAATGCCGTAAAGGCGATCTCCCGCATCCCCAAGACCCGGGACAATGTATCCGATCTCGTTTAGTTTCTCATCTAGTGCGCCCAGAACGATGTCAACCTGGCGGTCCGGCCACTTGTTGCCGAGGTGCTCTTCAACATTCTTTACTCCCTCGGGAGCTCCAAGCAAACAAACGCAGGTCGCAGAGACTGCACCGCGTTCAAAGATGTAGTCGATTGAGTCATTCAATGTTCCACCGGTTGCAAGCATTGGGTCGATTATGAACACCTGCCTGTTGTGCAAGTCATCCGGCAGGCGATTGGCGTATGTGAATGGCTCAAGAGTTTCTTCGTTTCGCTTGATACCGAGGAATCCAACTTCCGCATTGGGTAAAAGCTTGACCATTCCTTCAAGCATTCCGAGGCCTGCCCTCAAAACCGGAACAATTAACGGTTTGGGGTTGGAAATTTTGATGCCGGTGGTTTTTTGAACCGGTGTTTCAATTTCAACTTGTTCGACTCTGATGTCTCTGGTTGCCTCGTAGGCAAGTAGGGTCACAAGCTCTTCAACCAATTGGCGAAACTGCGGGCTCGGGGTTTTCTTGTCCCTGAGCACAGTGAGCTTGTGGGTAATTAGTGGGTGATTCGCTACATGAAGTCGCATAGGCTCAAGCCTATGGATTTTGAAGCCCTAATGCACGCAGCACTTGAAGTTGCTAAGCGCTCCGGCGATGAGGTGCCGGTCGGGGCATTGCTGGCGGATGCCGATGGCAAGGTCATTGCATCTGGGCATAACTTGAGGGAGCAACACAATGACCCCACCTCTCATGCCGAGATAGAAGTCATTCGAGAGGCAGCGGAAAAGCTTGGTTCCTGGAGGTTAGATAACTGCACCTTGATTGTCACCTTGGAGCCGTGCGTGATGTGTGCGGGGGCAATAGTTGCAGCGAGAATCCCAAGGGTGGTTTTCGGTGCTTGGGATGAGCGGGTTGGTGCATCCGGATCTATTTATGACCTGCTCAGGGATTCCAGGCTGGGGAAGCCAGTTGAGGTCATTCCTGAAGTGCTTGAGGATCAATGCGGCGAATTGTTGAAAGACTTCTTCGAGGCTAGACGCTAGGCTTACCCTCGGTGACGTGTCCGAGCGGCCGAAGGTGCAACTCTCGAAAAGTTGTGTGGGTGAAAGTCCACCGTGGGTTCAAATCCCACCGTCACCGCCATCAGGCAAGTAATCTTTTTGATCAATAAACCCAAGCGCCTAAGCCAAAATCTGCTCTCTGATACTTAGGCTCTTGTTGGCATGATAAGACTCGAAGAAATAACAAAAACCTACCGAGGTGGCAAAGAGCCGGCGCTTAATGGAGTGTCGGTGGATATCCAACGCGGCGAATTTGTGTTTCTTGTGGGGACTTCGGGCTCCGGTAAATCATCCATGCTTCGCATGATGCTTCGCGAAGAAAAGCCAGACGCGGGCAACGTATTAGTCCTGGGGGAAAACCTATTTCGGTTGCCCTCGAGGAGAGTACCTCAGTTCCGCAGGCAGCTCGGTGTTGTGTTTCAAGACTTTAGGTTGTTGCCGAATAAAACTGTTTACCAGAACATAGCTTTCGCGTTAAAGGTGATTGGCAAGCCAAAGGCTTTTATCGAAACAGCAGTGCCGGATGTCTTGCGTTTGGTGGGGCTGGAGCACAAGTCAGATTCTTTGCCGGCTGCACTGTCTGGCGGTGAGCAGCAGCGCGTGGCGATTGCCAGGGCGGTTGTGAACCGCCCTGAAATTCTGCTCGCCGACGAGCCAACCGGAAACTTAGACCCAGCATCCAGCACCGAGATCATGAATCTTCTTGAGCGCATCAACCTTGCCGGAACCACAATTGTGATGGCCACTCACGACAGAAACATTGTCGACCGGATGCAAAAGCGAGTGGTTGAAATTAGCTCCGGTGAAATTGTGCGAGATGCCCAGACTGCCAGCTATAGAGAAATTCCATCGGAGCCGATGCCGATAATTCCGGAGCCAAAAGATTTTGAGGACAAGCCATGAAACTAGGTTTTGTTCTTTCAGAAATGTGGGCGGGGATCCGCGGCAATTTTTCCATGATTATTTCGATCATTCTTGTGACATTTGTTTCGCTGAGCTTTGTGTCAGTAGCGGCACTGCTGCAATTGCAAGTTGGCAACATGAAAAACTATTGGTATGACCGCGCCCAGATAGCCATCTATCTTTGCTCTGACTTTTCCCCCGAGGAGCAGTGTCCCGTGGGGGCAGCAACTGCCGGTGAAATAGCGGCGGTTCAGGCAACTCTTGAATCTCAGGCCCTCAGTCCCCATGTTGAAGCTTTCTATTTTGAATCTCAGCAGGATGCATTCGACAGGTTTTTGGCTGAATCGGAAGATCTCTCTGCCGCCCAGTACTTATTGCCAGAGCAACTAAACGAAGCATTTTGGGTGAACCTGGTGAACCCAGAAAGAACCGAACTGATTGTTGAGGCATTTTCTTCTCAGCAAGGTGTTGCTGAGGTCAGAGACCAGCGCGGTTACCTCGATCAAATCATTAACTTTTTGAATGTTTCTTCTTTGGCAGTTGGTGGTGTGGCGGCAATCATGCTGTTTAGCGCGGCGTTGCTGACCACAACCACAATTCGACTGAGTGCGTTTTCCAGAAGGCGTGAGATTTCGATCATGCGTTTGGTTGGAGCATCGAGTGCAAGCATTCAGTTGCCTTTTATTCTCGAGGGTTTACTGGCCTCACTGGTCGGTGGCGGCCTGGCAATTGGTGTAGTTGCATTTGGCACCCAGTACTTTGTGACAGACCTGCTAGCCACCCAGCTTGCCTTCACAAGCTTCGTTGGGATAGCGGACGTTTGGGCCATAGCGCCAGCGGTATTGGGTGTTGGTGCACTAATCGCTACTTTGGCTGCGGTTGTCTCAACTTTTAGGCACGTGAGGGTCTAAAAAATAAACATCACAAATTGGTCAAGAAACTGCGCAAATTTAAGTTGCGTAGCATAATACGCACCCCTTAGGATTGACGTTTGCTTCTCTAACCCATGCCTTGAAGATAAATAGCGGTTTTCTGGCGTGATGCATATGTTGGCGTCAGTGGTTTTGGAATGCGAATTCCCGCCTGAAAACGACGACCCTAGGGGTATTAACTTTGGCTGCTGCGAAAAACGCTAGTTC
>Ga0209138_1001215_pt1 | contig 22579 bp, 31 predicted proteins | sample SaaInl3SG_22_DNA_FD_184645 | JGI IMG/M metagenome (GOLD analysis project Ga0209138, IMG submission 184645) | Marine microbial communities from expanding oxygen minimum zones in the Saanich Inlet - ESP_153SG_22_DNA (SPAdes) (version 2) | ecosystem: Environmental > Aquatic > Marine > Intertidal...
CGTCGAGAGTGTTTAGCTCTGCGGCTGTCGCAGTGAGGTCACTGATTTGTGAGACTGTGATGCTAGTCGCTACTGGTGCTACATCCTGCCACACCGATCCGGTATAAACCCGCATCTTATCGTCAGTGGTGTTGAAATAGATTGCACCTGTTATAAGTGCATCACCATCGTTGTCAAGGGTAGGGTCAGATGCCTTAGCACCTAAGAAGCGATCATCAAAGTTATCGTAAGATGTTGCCGCATCGGTAGCTGATGAAGCCGCCGCAGTTGCACTGTTACCCGCATTCGTTTCACTTGTGGCCGCATTCGTTTCACTGGTCAGTGCATTTGCCGCTGACGTAGCCGCCGCTGTTGCAGAACCAAGGATACTATCAACATATGTCTTCGTTGTCAAGTCTGCGTTATCAGTTGGCGTATAAGTCGTAGTGATCTTATTCGCACCCATGTCGATAGCACCAGTCATTGTGCCACCAGACAGACTTAACTTAGTCGCATCTTGTGTGTCTACATAATTCTTAGTAGCGGCATCTTGATTGGCAGTAGGATCACCAACACCTGTAATTTTGCTAGTACCCATCGCAATGGCACCAGTCATTGTGCCACCTGATAAGTTCAGCTTAGTTGCATCCGCTGTGTCTACGTATGTCTTCGTAGCCGCATCTTGTGCAAGTGTAGGATCGCCTAAGCCAGTGATCTTATTCGTACCCATTGCAATAGCACCGGACATGGTACCACCTGCAAGTGGGAGTTTAGTTGCGATTGAGTTTGTTACAGTAGTAGAGAAGTTAGCGTCATCGCCTAAAGCCGCCGCTAACTCATTTAAAGTATCTAGAGCGGCAGGTGCTGAGTCAATGACGTTTGCTACAGAAGTATCAACATAACCTTTGGTAGCCGCATCTGCTGTTGCTGTTGGAGTACCAAGACCTGTGATCTTGTTCGTACCCATAGCGATGGCACCAGACATAGTGCCGCCAGTAAGGTTCAGCTTCAGTGCGTCATTCGTATCGACGTAGTTTTTAGTAGCGGCATCTTGAGCAAGTACAGGATCTGTGACGTTAGCAATGGTTGTACCTGTAACGTCTAAGGTGCCATTGACTGTGACATTGTTGAATGTAGAAGAACCAGATGAAGCTGTAACATTCCCAGTGACATTTCCGGTAACATTACCCGTCACGTTACCAGTCAAGTTACCTGTTACGTTACCTGTAACATTACCAGTCAGCGTACCGCTAATACCAGTATTTGCAGTCAGGTTAGTAAATGTACCAGCCGCTGGAGTAGCACCGCCGATGACAGCACCGTCTACTGTACCACCGTTAATGTCAGCAGATGCTAATGTTGCTTGACCCGATGTTGATACAGTTGTAAATGAACCTGCAACAGCAGAACTTGCACCAATAACAGTACCGTCAATCGTACCACCGTTAATGTCTACAGTAGCGTGAGTAGATGTACCAGTAGATGTTAAATTAGTAAATGTAGCAACAGCAGGCGTTGTAGCACCGATAGTTGTACCATCAATTGTACCGCCAGTCAGCGTGACAGCCGCTGAGACAAGCGCATCAATGTTAGCAGTACCATCTATCCAGAGATTCTTAAACTCCGCTCCTGAAGCTCCCAGATCAATGTCATCATCCGTTACTGGTACAATTGCACCATCTTGGATGCGGATCTGCTCAACAGGAGAACCAGATACTTCAGTAAAGATACCTACACGATTGTTAGCAGTATCTACAACAACTTTATTGTTACCGTCAGTGTCTGCGATTAATCCAATGTAAGCACCTTCAGTTGAAGAGCCATCGTGATTGTGACCACCAACAAATGCAAACGCATCACGCATTGCGTTGAATTCGGCGTTAAGTGGTGCGGCTTTAACTACCTCACCTGAAATGATATCAGCTACGGATTGTCTGCTGTATCCTGCCATTACCGTCTATCTCCATATCCAAACAGTAGTACAAATCCTTGGATCGCATGACTAGCGTTTGTATCGTTGGTTACATATTTAATTGCAATTGATGTACCTGACCCTGAGAACGATGTCTTCGCTACAGGGGAGGGGTTACCATCAAAGATAGCCCCAGAATCGTAGGTAGCTTCGTTGTAGTACGCCGCCGCACCACGTGTTGTGATATCGTAGTTAGTAGGGTTCAGCACTTCTACATCTTCGTAGTCATACACAACACCTAGCACGATATCGGCATCCCCTTCAGCTTTCAGATACGTTGATAACTTCAGGAAGTTCTTACGTAACTCTGGATCACCGAAGTGGTAGAATGGTGTCTGGAACAAAGAGAAGATCTCAGTACCATCAAAGTCATTCCCTGACTCCTGACGATACACCTTTCCATCCCTGTCCCCGTGAATCACAAACTCATACTGACCAATGTATCCTGAGTCAGCGGCTGTTGCTGTGATTCCTAGTAGCTGACCGAATTCAAATCCGATGCCACCATTCTGCTGTTGTCTTAATGCTCCAATCACACCCTGTGAATCTGAAGCACCGAAGAAAATTCTAAACTGTGACTTCTGCCTGATGACTACTGCATCTAGATCATCAAGATCGTTATTCAGTACAACATCGTTAAACAGTGACTGTACGTTCTTGGATACTGTTTCCAAGTTAACGTCACCAATCTTGTCAGTACCAGACACTGGGCGTAGGCCGTCAGGTCCGATGAAGAGCAAGTCACCGCCAAGCTCAATGACTGAGTCAGATGCTAAGCATCCTAAGTCATTCGTTACCTGTAGCAGTGAAAAGTCAGCGTTACTGTTACCTACAAGCTTCTTGATGTTGTTCGTACCAAAGATGAATAACTCATCCCGGAAAGCTTTAATCTGAACAATCTCAAAACCTACGTTAATGACACCTGCACCATTCGCTGGGCTGAAGTCAGTTTCATCCAGAGGTGCTGAGTAATGTAAGTTGTAAGGATCTGTACTATCGCCAGCTAAGAATAAATGTGACTTAAACTCAGTAACATACTTAGGATTGTTTGGCGCATTAGAATCTGTAATCTGAGTGTATGTAGTACCGTCATACTTAGCGGCTGGATTAACACCATCAGCCAATACAACAACAGGACCACTCCAGTTATGCTTTGAGAAGCGTACCTTGTTGACACCTGTCATTGTAGGGGAGCCAGATGTAGTGACTGCCACCCATGCCGATGTTGATGTATTCCAGTAGTGTAGGTAGTTATTACCTGCTGTAGGCTTACGACACGCTAAGATGCCATTGTTGATACCATTAAATACACAAACACCTAATACTTTGTCAGTGCCCGGTAGTGATGGATAAGCCTCATCAAACCCGCTGATTCTACGATATCCACCAGTTACAGCAGGCTCGTAGTTAATCAATCGTGTCGCACTACCCGGAGATAACTCACTTTGAGATAACACATCACGGTTAGTGTTTAGGCCACCCTCACAAGATACCTTAAAGATCTGTAACTGATCTGGCATTACAGCACCCGTGTTGGGAGATAGGCGTTAAATACTGTGCGTGGGTTGTAAGTGGAACGTAAAGATAAGTTATCGTCTACAAGTACACGGCGCATCATCTTGATGCCTTCAACGAAATCATTCTGATGGACTGCGGCACTCTGCTCATTAGAACGGAAGCGCATCATGTACATCATTGCACCGTCAATCACAACGTGAATGAAACGATCAGGGATAGTGCAGACATCATCAAATGCAGTCATTGCAGTTGGGAATGTCCAGTATTTGTATTCAATCACGTATGCATCATTCGGAGATGGTGTCACACCAAACTTCTCTTCTTGTGTCTGATACACACGCAGTGGGACAGCAATACCTGATCCGCTGTCTCCTGTGTCATCACCTGAACGATATGTCTCTAAATATTCAGTGTAAGGAATCACTGCAAGCTTGCGAGGCTGATTGCTCTTAGATGCAAGCTGTTTAATGTAGAATGATTCCCAGTCTACGGATGACATATCTGCTGGGAAGTCATACTCACGAGTTCCAGCAGTTAATGTTTGTTCATATGTAGTTAATGTAAAAGGCCACTCTTGCGCAGATTGGATAATCTTACGAACAGAAGAGTTCACGGAATCTTTCGCTAACGCCTGCACATTACGAACAGTCAAAAAGTCTGCTTGGTCAATTGTGACCTCATTGAGTCTGCGGAGCAGTTCATTTGTAATGTTTAGGAATGTAGCCATTTACATTAAATACCTATATAGAGGAAAGGGGGCCGAAGCCCCCAGACCTTATTGGTTATGCAAGCTGATCACGATCAACTTCGTCGGCAGTGCGAGATGCATCGCCTACGTTGACAACGATAGCGAACACACGTGCTGTGATATCAGCAGATGCGTCAGCACCAGCAGTTGCCACGACATCAATTGTGTCTTCTGCCGCAATCACACCCGGAGTTTGGGTGCCAGCAACAAAAGTACCAGCAGTGTCACTATCCACAGCAGTAGTTGCCATGAAAGTTAAGCTACCAGCACCAACAGCAACGTCATAGTCAGCAGAGTCGACAGCGTCAATTAACTCAACGCCAGCCGCAATGACCATAGTTCCTGCGCCAACAGTTGGACCAGCTACTGTTCCGCCACCCAAAGGAAGCTCGACAGTTGCGTCAACCATGTATGCTTTTTCAAGCAAGGATGTAGATTTAGCCATTATAAAATCCCCCTATTAATAGCCAGTTTGGTAACGTAAAGTTACGATTGACTCAGGACGAAGGATCTTACGACCGTACAGGTGCATACCACGAACGATATCCGCAAAGCTGTCTGGATCACGGTAAGTCTCAGTCTTGTTGATCTGCTGAGCAGTAGCAACGGCTGAGTCATGACCAGCTACGATAACACCGTAGTTAGTAGCTTGTGGAGTTGTAGATGCAACAGCAGGACCAGTGCCAACAGCAGGAAGGTTGTTAGAAACATATACACGGAAGCCATGCAAGTTGTTAATAACGAGACCGTTCTGCAAGCCGCCTGATTGTCCACCGAAGTCTGAGTTGAACAGGTTAGACTGCTCGTCCTTCAAAGTCTCCAAGAAGACTGGGTCAATGACCAACCAACGACCATTTGTGTCTACAAACTGCTGATCCAGCAAACGGCCCATACGAGCGATTGCCTGCAGTGGAGAAACAGATGCCGCTGAGATAGCGTTAGCACCCGGCAAGCGTGGAACGATGTCTACAGCTTTACCAGCACCGTTGTCAGTAACACCGAAGTCAGTTGAGTCTAACTTCATAGAAGCGAGAAGCTCATCAGAACCTGCAGTAGATACAGCCTTAGTACCATTAACAGTTGTGTTAACAGTGTCGCCAGAAGCGTGTAAAGCAGACTGAGTGTAACCAGACAAGTACGCAAGCACTTCTTGGTCATACTGGTCACGCAAACGGTACGCCGCACGATCAGTAGCCATTTGCATGAAGTTCACGTGTGAGTGCGCTTCTTCAATGTCGTCGATCTTGAATGCGAAGTAGTTTGACTTGTCGATTACAAGAGAGAAATCTTCATCGTCAAGATCTTGCGCTGTGATTTGAGCACCACGAGTGTAAGACTGGACTGAAATTTCAGGCTCTTTGATGATCTTTACAGAGTCACCAACCTGAGCGATTTCGCCGAAGTAGTCGTTGTTAGTTACGTCTTCAACAACAGAAGACTTACGGAAAGCAAGCTGTACCTGCTTAGAATAGATAATTGGGCTAAAGTTACCATTAGGTAGGTTACCGTAGCCCGCCGCTGATGTAAATGCCATGATGACATCTCCTTTTATAGCATGGGGTTAAGGTTATGTGTAACTTCGCAAGAGGCCATCTAGCATCAGGGTGGTATAGTCACCGGCCAAAGTGATCATACGGCCTGCGTAGTTTGGGTGTTCTGTGAAGGTGGAATTAGGATTCGTGTCATTATAAGAACTGGCAGGAACTTATAACAACACGTTTCCATACTCCTGTATTACTGCGGGTGTCCTTGCGGAGGCCGCATATTAATGTTTGGTGGACATAGTTATATCCAGAAAATATTATATGTCAACACTTTTATCGTGCTGATCCTGATAAATCGTAAATAAATTTACCTGTGCGAATAGCTTCAGCAATAGCGTCAGCATTTTTTTCATATTGTTGAGCAGTCATGCGATTAACGTCTGACTCCTTGATATACGACTTAGTCTCATCACTTTCAGGAGAAGATCGCTCTGAGCGAGTGCCAATCGCCTTAGCCGCATCCTTATCCTTAGAAGACTTCTTCTTAGTAGTGATACCCATGTCAGCTTTGTACAAATCAATTGCACGTGCGGCTGACCTAGAATCAGTGTCGTTATCATACAGAGCATCTTGAACCCACTTAGGTTGTTCTTCAACCCAGTTGTGGAAGTCATCTGTATCACGAAGCTCTTCAAAATCTGGATGCACTTGCATTAACTCAGCTTCTGCTTTCTCTCGCATTGCTTCCAGTTTCATGTCGTCAATTTGCTTAAACTTAGATTCAAACTCAGAGGCTTGCTCGTGAGCTTTTTTCATTGCGATTGTTTCTACAATCTGGGCAACATCTGGATACTTCTCCATCCACGATTCTAGCTCAGCTTCCGACTTAGGATACTGAATCTCTTTTTTCGTGGATGCCTCTAGTTGTGAACGAAGCTCGTCGATCTGCTCCTGTAATTCATTCTCTTTCTTCTGAGAGTGTCTGCGCAAATCGCCGTACCTTTTCTTAAAGGTTTTCTCCTCTGCGCTCGTAGGTTCAGGGCCATCATCAGATTCTTCATTCTGCTGTGGCTCCTCTTTTTCTCCTCTCAGTAAAGCTTCTAATTCAGCTTCCTCATCTTCAATGCGTTTCTTATTAGCATTACGCTTAGCAAAGCCAGATGCGACTTTTACTTGTTCGACCTTTTCAGTCATTTCAGTTGTAGTTGTAGACATTGTTTCATCCTTTGTCTGGGGCTAACGGTAGCTTTTTAGGGCGTTAGGTAGCCAGTTAAATGTAGGCATTAAGGTTGCCTACTGACCTTTATTCTGGTCCAGAAACATCTTCATTACTTCCTTGATCCATTCCACCGGATGACCCAGAAGATCCTCTGTCGCTTCCGTCATTTTGTCCTCCGCTACCAGAACCAGATTGGGAGTCGTTGTCGCGCCCATTACTAGCAGATGGAGAAGGCCCTTGATATCCGGGGCTGTCGTCGACTCCTTGCTGTGCAGAAATTTCATCCCGTGAGAATGCGCCACCGTAAGAAGGTCCATCGTCTCTTGAATAGTCAACGCCATTATCATCCATAAACAAATCTTGTCCTGCCTTAGTAAGATTGCCAGATTTATCTACTAGATCGTCTTTTGTAACTCTTCCGTCCCCGTCAGTGTCAAGATTAGTGTAAGAGATAATATTTCCTATTTTATCCTCGTCTATTCCAAATTGCTCGACCAATAAATCTGCTGTTCTTAGCGTGTTAGCTAGTTTTCCAACATCATATTTATTTCCGGGTATTTTTCCGCCTATGCCGGGAACTTCAAAGTCAGCAACAGGAATTCCAAACTTTCCTAAAACTCCGGGAATAGTGTCTGTTCTTGCACCTACAGTATTAAATGTAGCCATTAGGGCCGTATAGGGATTTGCTAATTTGCCAGTCATAAACGGATCTTCGGCTATTACCTTCGCAAACGCTGGATCATATTTTGCGAGCAAATTATTTAATTCTTTTTCCTGCGCAATTCTTCCTGCTTCTGCTTCTTCTCTTGCCCTATCATCTCCGCCACCGTCTGGTTGAGAAACAACAGGCTGAGCAACTTCCGGTGTTTCAGCTACAGCTTCTTCTTCAGGTTTATATTTATATCCTCCCGGAACTGTGTAGCCCTTCATTGGCTTGCCATCATAAAATGGGATCATTAAGATCTCACCATTTGGACCAACATAGCGTCTTAGTTCAGGTGAAACAGGAGGTTGTCCTACAGCGGTACGTGCTGGGCTAGTGATAAACTGAGACTGCTGGGGCATCACACTGTACCCCGGTGCTTGGAATCCCTGTTGTGCAGGAGGCATAAACCCATAAGAAAATTGTTGCTGGGGCGGAGTTGTTCCTAAATAATTAGGTAGCACTGCACCACCGACATTAAATTCCATAGTCGAAGGGTCATTAGGATCAAACGCATCAATCATTGCGTCGATGTCGACATCCATATCCGCTGTGTCATCCATGGTGGCTTCTTCGCTATTACCCATCTGCCCCATAGCTTCCATCTGCGCCAGACCTTGCTTAGCTTTATTACGCAATTCCATGAGATTCTCAAGGCCGATGTAACGCACAACATCTGCTGGCAGTACAAACTCACCTTCACTTAGCTGTGCGGGAATATCGTCTCGCACTTCTTTTTGTGTAGATCCTGCTGGAACATCATTGCCTGAAACTGGGTCAATAGTGCCTCCTTCATCTTTGAGGCCACCCTCAGAAAAAGCAGTGATTGTTTGATCATCTACTTCAGTACCACTTTCCTTCGGAAAATTTGACATCTGTCCCTCGTCCTCTACACTATTAATTTTAGCAGTGGGTTTCTCTAAATAATTTTTAATGCCTTCTTTATCTTGTTCTGATAACGTAGACATGTACTTTTCAATTTTTTGTTCTTTGTCGTCTTCAACTAACAAATATGGATCGTCTTGAATTTTCATAAGATTATCCATTTGTTCTTCGGCTTTGGCATCAGGAGTTTTAAGTGCCGTAGGATCTTCAGTCATTTCGCTTGCTGTGGCTTTTCTTTTCGTCATTTCGCTTGAGTATTTTTTCTCAATGTTTCTTATGGTTTCTTCAGACATCAAAGAAGGACTTCGTTTTTGTGCCGCCTTTTCCGCTAAGCCAAGACTTTTATGTGTACTAGTTGGCTTTATCTTATTGTCTTCCAACATCTCTAATAGCTGATCTTCTGAGTATTCTATGCCGTCGTGTATAGAAGGTACATTTACCCATTTACCATTAAACCGAAGAGTTCTAGATTTTTCAGATACAATTTCCCCGGTTTCAGATATGTAAATTGGCTTACCTGCTTCCGTCTTAAACTCTGTCATTAAACCGGCTGAGCGAGAGCCAACAATAGAAATATCGTTGTATTTTTCCCGAATACCTCTAAAATCAGACATTAGATAAAGCCTCGTCTTTTAAATACTTGAGTGAGCGCAGAGCTTGTACCGCACCCTGCGCCTGATGAATAGATACCATGTTGTCCGATTGCTCTAGTTTTCTGTGGTTTTCAGATATCATAATGTCCAAATACTCACAGAACCCTTCCCACTGTTTATTATTACTGCAGAGGGACTTGAGCTTGCTCACCGCCTTCTTGCGGTCCGCCTGTTGGTTGCTGGGATTGTTCATTACCTGTGAATCCTTGTTCTCCCGGTACAGGAGCTTGTCCTACACCAATATTGCTACCGCCACCACCGGATGTGTCTTGCACTCCCGGAGGACCACCAGCCTGTTGTGGCTGTGGAGGTGGAGCATTCTGTTGCATGAGTTTTTGCTGTAATGCGGCTTCCTCAAAGCTGTTAGTTACCTTGTCAGGATCAAGATCCATGGACTTAGCAATTTCACGTACAATGTATGGGAACTTAGCAAAGGGTGCCAATGTTGGATTAGATGCAACCTGCATAAACTGCATGAGTCGTTGACTACGCACTTCATTCGCCATTAACGATTCAGTACCACGTGCCTTAACTTCTAAGTCACCTTTAATATTGGGATCAAAGTCAAACTGCATATTGAATGAGAACATTGCCTTGCCCAAAGGTGCGAGCAGATAATCATCCACATTCTTGATAACAGTCTTGATGCCGCCAGCCGCCGCATTCATCAACATAGAAATACCGGATGCAGTACGGCCTACGCCTGCGACACCCGTCTGACCATGTGCAAATGATGGGAAGCCTGTTGACTCATCGGCTAGTACACGAGCCTTGTCAAACAACTGCATGTTCTCATTAGATACATTCGGGAACTTTGTACCGAAGATAGCTTGACCCGGTGCACCACCTTGACGGCGGAATACTTTACCCGGATACACTGAAAGATCTTGTCCCGGTACTAAGTTTGTCTCATCAATCTCAATGAGTAAGTTACCTGACAAGACTGCATTGTCCACAGCCATACGCATGAAACCGTTCATCAGTGTTTGAGTATCGTCCATGTTTTCAGCGATACCTACACCGAAGAATGAGTATGGATTTAACTCATACGGTACAGCATAGTATGGAATGCGGGCAGGCTTAAACGGATTCAGTACAGCACGTAAAATGCGGTTGTTGCAGTACCAGATATTTGCTTGCACTTCATCCGCTTCTGAGAAGTCATCTCCGATATCAATGTTAGCATCTTCTAATACTTCACGATCTACCGTGCCCCAATACTCAAGCACCTCAAAACGATCAATGTCGTGATCTGTTTGATAGTCTCGTAGATCATCTTCCCAGTATTTTTTAACGTAACCTTCACCCATAGCAATGACATCGTCAATAACTTGACCACGGAAGAATGGACGCTTCTTAAGTGCTCGCAATTGAGCACGAGACATCTTGTGACGCTCAATGACATACTGAGCCTCATCCATATTTGAAGCGTCTGGGTCAGGGTAAAAGTTCCATACAGAAACATGGGACGTAGAGGGAACCGTCTTGATTGTTGGGTTGTATTCCCCTTCCTCGTCCCAATTCGGGTATTCCTTATCGACAGCAAATGGGCCTTTCATAATCCCAGTGCCGAATAAGGCCATTTCAAAAGCTGTGGATCGTAGCTGTTTAGAAGCGTGCGCTTCCTCCAACTGATCCATAATTTTCTTTTCCATCTTCTTAGCCGCAACCATTGCTGGGCTAAATGTAATCTGAGTAGCTGTAAGTCCTTGACCTTCTTGTAAGCCTTCTACCTCAGATAGCTTCTCAGTCAATGGGCCTAAGTTCATTTCTCTCAGTGTGTCAGCCGTAGCACCCGGAGGGAAGTCTCTGCCGTCACCTTCAAAGCCATAGATAGAACCTTCTTGAACTGGTGCTCCACCTTCTTGTGGCTGAGGTTGCATGTCAAAGTTAACTGCTTCAGTAACACCTTCAGGTAAAATTGTCGGATCGACTGAAATTGGAAACTTTTGGTTAGCGAACAATACATCAATAATCTGACCATAAGCCGCTAGTGTTTTAGTCTTCGTTACCTTGATGAATACACGAGATTTCTCAGCTTCAGTAAACTGAACGTCAGGACCATAGATACCACGGTAATTACGGTAAGACTGCAACCAACGATCTTCATCCTGACGGCGAGTATCTTCAGCTTTGCGATAACGCTCCATGACATACTTAACAACATTGCGTAGCTCTGTGGGTTCATCGTGCGTTTCTTTCACATCATCTAATGTAATCTGCACATCAGACTCTGAGCCGCCAAAGATATCATCTTCTTCCATATTTAATATCCAAATTTACTGTCCGCTGGAACGAAACTAGATGTCCGCTGATGGGCGGGATCATAGTCCCATATTGAAAATCTAGGTCTTGTCATTACCCCATAACGCAATGCGTCATACAGGTGATCTTCAGACTTAGTGTCGATATCTTCTGGATTCTTCTTGTCCAGTGGGATAATCGGTAATTGTGAAATGAGATTTGTGCAGGTGTTAAAAAATACAAGCCTTGGGGATTCAGTAAACTCGTCTACTTGCAGTCTACGATGTAACTCGTTTTTACCTGCAACACGAGAACCTCCAGACCTATCTGATGGTCTCCAACGACATCCTTTTAGGATCATCTGCTCAGCAAGAGATGGACCTGTGTCACCTCGCTTATGCCAGCACGAACTATCTAGTACACCGTATTTGACGTTTCCGTCATCGGCTTCAAGCTCAAGGACCATGTCCGCAAGATCAGTTGCCAAAACCTTACTAACATATAGCTCACGATAGACAATAAGCTGTTCATCAGGAGAACAGGCAAACCAAACAACAGCAGAATAAGAGCCGTACCCATAATCACACGCCCTAAACTTAACCCAATTACGAGGAATGTCAAAAGGATCAATAGCGTGTATTTGTCTGTTGAATTCAGGAAACGCCGCGCCTTCTGCAACATCCCAGTTACCCTCAAGTAGTTGTTTACGTTGATGCTCAGGCAGAGACAAGAGCATCGCTTCATAGTCCCCCTGCTCATACAGATGAGGGTTATCTGTTAACATTGCAGGAATAAACCTGCGCTTAAACAGTGGTTCACCAGCTTTGGAGTGCCCCGAAGGATAACACAAAGTTTTACCACTTTCAATATCTGTAGCGTGAAAAGCTTTACCGGGAGGTGACGGATCAATAAACATCTTCTTGACCCATGCATGTCCGGGACCACCGGGGTTAGTCGTAGCTCTCATATACGTAGGCAAATCAGTTGCTGTACTACGCAAACGCGATCTCATATAATCCCATGCAAACGGCGTATGCCACTGTGTTAATTCGTCGAATCCTATCCAACTAAATGCCTGTCCTTGATAGCGAAGTACGTCATCGTCTCTGTCTAGGTACGAGAACCACAACCTAGCCCCACTAGGTGCAGTCCATTGCATCTTACGCTCCGACCATTTAATACCCGGCCAGATCTTTGGATACATCTCTTGTGACTTCCAAACGAGTTCCCTTAGTTCCTCATTCGTATGTCGTAGTAGCAGTCCACTGAATGAGGGATGACCCATAAATCGTAACGGGTCAGCCAACATAGCATAAGACTTACCACCGCCTGCGGCACCTCCATACAAGACCTCTCTTTCTCCAGATGCTAAGAACTCAGTCTGAGGACCAGCATTCGGTTTGAAGATTACATTATGATCTTCTTCTGGGCGTATAGGCTCAAACTCAGGTTCAGCCTGTGGATCTTCCCTAACCTCAATCTGAGGCTGTGGTGTCGATTTGCGACTTCCTTGCGCCGAGTTTTGTCCGCTCAATTTCCTCCGCTTTGGAGATCGCCGTCTTGTACCTTTCGGCCCAGACGCGGAGAGTTGCGCTTCGTCTTTTGTTGGATTGCTCATTATCTATTCGTTTCTTCAATCCCATATGAGAAATACTGCGACCAGTTTGTTTAGTTAACCAGTTTGCAACTTCTCTGTAACTGTACTGCTGTAAATACTGTTTAGCTTTTTCCAGTGCCCTCAGTTCCCTTGGGATAGGTAATAACTGATCGTTATCATCGGGGTCTTCTTTGTAACCAAATGGAATAGTTCTAGCTATTTTTGGTATAGGTAAAAAGTCATCGTCTTCAATTACATTTTCAGGTTGGGCAAGTATCCACTTACCCGCAGATCTGTCAGTCGTCATTTTCACTACGTTTAGGTGGTAAAATCATTACACCACCTGTTGCTTCAACTTGTACCTTCTCAGACTTAATGATGCCTACACGATCCATGACTTCTTTAGCCGCTTGCATCTTTTCCTTGATACCCATTTCAGTTGGGTCAACTAACGCACCAACCATAGCCATTGCCGCACGAGGGGCATTACCGGCGAGGTACATGTTAGTACGTTCCATAATCTCGTCTTTAAGCGCATCAACAATTTGCGCTGTGTGCTGTGTAGGTGAATAGCCCGCCAGCTTCTTAGCTTCAACAACACTTCCACGTGCCTCTTCAAATAGCACGTCTAAAAACTTCTGTTGCTTCTCTGTGAGTTGGCGTTTGCTAGCCATCTTACTTTACCTTCCTGTGTGGTTTTACTTTCTTCGCTACCTTCTTAGGCTGTGCGGAGAATTGTTTGCCTGCTTTCGTGGCTTTGCGCTTGGCTTTCGTAGTAGCCGCATACTCTTTGTCCGAAAGACTTGTAATTGCTTTCGCCGGGAGATATCGCTCCCCTGTAGCTTTGGGGCCTTGTGTAGATGGCTTGCCACTCTTGGTACGCCACTTTTGCTTTGTCCAAGCTTTCAGTGACTTCTGGGGTGCCTTCATGATTTGTATCCACCGCCCTTTGCTTTGTATTGCTTTGCGAGCATTTGAGCTTTTCTAGCTGACCACTGACCGGGGGCACCACCCTTTCCGCCTGCTTTAATACTGTTAAAAAGTCCTTTGCGCATACCGGGCTGTGTGTAGTTACCTGCGGCATTGACTGTACTCCCACCCTTCGCCATGTTTACGGAGTTGTACTTACCTGACTTAGCTTTGCCACCTTTCATCATAATTACCCGTTCGGTAAGAAAACTTCTTCGACTGTTACAATAATACTGACATCTGGGTCATTACCGCCAGAAGTATTCGCTGTAGTCATCTTTATCGTATCGTTTTCTTCTAGCACGAGAAAGGAGCCTGATAGCTGAATGAAATCAGCCTCAGATAAGTTCTTACCGCCGATTATTACAATCGGTGTCCCCCTGTCATCATCATCCCACTCAACGCTGACATCAGACGCACTAGCACTTGCATTAGATACAAATATGAGTGACATGTACGCTACAGTGTTTGGTGGGCATGTGTATACAGTGTACGCTGTATCATCAAGTATAGCGTGTAAGCCATAGCTCTTGAAGCGACTAGGACGGGTGACGTTTAACGCCATGCGTTAGCCACCTGACCGTAAACGCTTAGAACGCTCTGCTGGTGTTTCACCCATCGTTGCAGTAGCCGCCTGTACAGATTGAGGCTGTCCCATAGGAGGTCCAACTACTTTACTCAAGTGGTCCGTGACACTACCGCCAGTGGCGTAGTTGTGCTGGTACATCTTACCACCCTTACCACGAGCCATACCACCGTTAGCCATCTTAGCTTTACCTTTAGCTTCAGCAATTTTCTTAGCGAAAAAATCTGCTGGATCTTTGGCATCCACGGAGTTTAATTCTGCCTCATTCGGTGCGGCTTCCATCTGCTCCATGATGTCAGCAGACTTGTATTTAGCTTGACGAGCTAGAATCTTTTCAAGTTCGCTGTTAGTTGTTTTAGTATCTTCTGCCATATTAAGCCCTTGGGTTCTTTTTACCTGCGGTCTTAGTACGAGCGTAAGACCTGTTTGATGATGCTGGCTTAACTGCCAACTTCTTGTTGTTCAATGCGTTACCACCTACGTGATGTACATCTTTGCCATCGCCCTTCTTCACTAATCCAGCTTTAGCCATCTTAGCACGTGCGGCATTACGAGATGCCCTCTTCTTCTTTACAGCGGGCTTGCCATCATAGTTAGCGTATTCCTGTTTATAATTACGCTTGTATCCGGGCGACGATGGCATTACTTACGCTTCTTCTTACAGCCTTGCTTAGCACAAGTCTTAGGGGAAGTACATCCAGCGCAAGGGGAGAACTTCTTAGTTGCCGCCCCGCCACTGCTATACTTTTTCTTAGCCATGCCACCTTTTCTGTACTTACCACTTGCACCGGGAGCAAAATAATCTTTCACGTAGTCACGTATCTGCTCTACGTTAAACTGGTCTTTTACGTGCTTAAGCTCTTCTGGTCCACCAAGCTCCAGTATTTTTTCGCGATACTTCTGCAAAATCTGAGTCTTTGACATAGAGTCTACAGTATCTTTTTTAGTCGCAGTAGCCGCTGGTTTCTTACTTTGACTCTTTACCGCAGTTTTAATAGCTTTAGTTAACGCTCCCATTTTATCCTCTCTTCTGTGTTCCCGGTACAGATGCCCCACACCGAGCTTTAATTACGCCACCTTTATTGTAGCTTCTTGCTGTACTAGCATCTGTAGTTGATAGCACACGAGTTTTATTAGCTGGTGCTTTCGGCGTACTTTTAGGTGGCTCTTTCTTCTTTGGAGCTTCAGCCTTTTTAGTCTCTTTTGCTTTAGTGTTAGCACTTTCAACTTTTTTCTCTAGCTTAGCAATCTTAGCTTCTTTTTGAGCAGACCCTGCTGTAGCTCTCTTAATCTCTTCAGCCATCTTAGCAATCTCTTGCTTCTGACGATCTGACATTAGTGCAACACCTGACATGGTTAACGCACCTGTTGTCATAACCCCGTCTACAAGAGAAGCTAACCTAGAGTCAGACACTGTTTTCTGAGCTTGTGAAGCTTGCTCAGTTTGCTTTTGCCCTGTAGTTGCAAGCTTAAACGCTTTACTTAACATACCCATGTGTGTATCACCATTTCTTACATGACCAGTATCTGGCCGAAAACTTATCTGTCGCTGTATCACAATTGTGACGAGCACGGAATGACTTACGTCTCTCAGGGTTATCCTTCTTGATCTCCATATTCGGATCACCAAAACGGACTAACTTAATCTGATCACCTTTCTTAGCGAGTACAGCAAACTTCTTACTTCCACCTGATGTACGCTTAGGCTTATTGAAGCCAGCGAAGGTTTCACCTCTGTACTTAATACGGCCAGATGGTAAACGCTCTACATCTTTAGTTGTCGCCATCAGACCAGCCTGCTTCTTTCATATATTCTTCAACTTGAAACAACGAAAGCTCACAGTCAAAGCGAGCTTCTAAGGCCTCCCGTACAAAGAATACATCCGAATGAGGTATGTGAATGTTACTTAAAGGAGTGTTGTTACGGATAGAGTCGTAGACTTTCTCTACGAGTCCTTCTCTTGTACGGACTTCGTACCTTAAATTGTACATAGTTATATCTACAGAATTATAATTGTCAAGACATTTATAGTGATACTATGAGTGTACCACTGGCGGGTGTTTAATGGATTATAGCACAAGCCTCCTTGCTACGCAAGGATTCATTTCTCAATGTACACACTCTTACATATAATGTGTTCATTTAAGTGTACATTTACAGTGAGTTTAACAAGAATTTTTGAAGACTTTTGTAAATGGGGCATATTATATGTTATGTCGCTACGCTCCGTAGTTATATGCAAAACAAATCTCGTGTCAAGACATTTATAGTGCCCCCACCATAGTATTACACTATGGATGCCATAGGTTTCTGCAATGTTATAGTGTAACAGTGCGTGTGTATGCGCTAAATGTGGTTTACACTTCAAAATACCCCTTCTGTGTATTTGTATGTATATACGTACTAGGGCACCCACTATGGCCCTCGCGGCCCCTATGCGCACATTTTGCACTACGGTCATTGATTTTGCGCACAATTTGCGTGTTATCACCTACTATGCGCACATTTTGCGTGCACCTAGGCAAATGATATCAAATCATTTGATGGTGCAGTGCAACATAATGAATGCGCAATATTTGCGACACGCACAATGTGCATTGAGTGTGCACATATACCCCCCTTGTGCAGTGCAACATATACTACCCGCACTTTTTGCGTGTCCATCACCGCTGTACATTTTTTGTGCTGTACAATTTTTGTACACTACGGTCACATGTGCACATATTGCGTGCGGGGTTTGCCTGTACAATTTTTGATCAATCATAGTCAAAATCTATCAGAAATAATAGCATCAATTGATTGATCAATTTTTGTACAGCAAAATAGGTGATCCGCAATTAGTGCACATTAACAATATGCGCTAAGTGATTGAAAACATTCACAATGTGCAAAACTGTACAATATTTGTACATGCCCCTGTCGCTTTCACACAAGCCCTGTATCGGGCTATGACTCAAAACCTATGCCACGGTATCACCCAATCTTAAATCGTCGCATATGAAGCCTTACAGTAAATATGCACTTTTCCTTATATTTACCCTTTTTGTGCAATTTTTGTACAGTTTCACCGCTCCCACACTATGCGCAATATTTGCGCCTGCCCGATCACACCAATTGTACAAATTTTGTACTACGGTCATATGCGCACATTGTGCGTGTCCCACGGATCTATTGTGCACTGCACAAAAACTACGGTCACGCGCACATTGTGCGGGTTTGGGGTGTGCTTTTGTTACCTTTCGTAACATGTGCAGTGTTACCAATGGTGACAAGTGTTACCGATTGTTACCATACAAAAGTCTAAGACTAAATGGTAAGTTATTGTTTTTATTGAAGTTTTCAAAGTTGGCACGCAGTATGCTTTATCTATGGTGTATCGGCGGCCCCGATGCATTGTTCTTTAAGATTCTGACTCATTGATTGTCTGATACCTCAAATTTTTTGCGAGGTCATTTGATAGGCGCGATTCGCGGCCCGCTATTGATGCGGTCACCGGTTCCGAATCCGATGCCATGCACCCGCCCTGCTTTCATGTGCAAGCTTGAACTCCCTGCCCAAACTCCCTGCCACATAGTAATGGATAAAGTAACAAGCGAATTCAGGGCCACGGCCATGGACCAAATGACCAAACATCTAATGGAATGCCTAGCAACACGGGCGGTATCAGAACCAAATCACGGTCCCTGTAGGTGACAGATACAAACCGTGATTGGTCAGTGTATGCACCTATTGCCGGTGCACTGATGAGGTAGGGCACTACCGAAACACTGAACCACATAGGAAATGAACCCATGTCAAATATCAATTTCGCACTACGTATTTTTCAATTGATTGAATCGGGCAGAATGTCACGCGAGCACATTGCCGTTTTTGATTGGTTAATGAGTGCTTTCAATGGTGACCGGGAGCGTACCGGTGCCGTGATTAATTCGCTTGAAAATGATTTTCAGATTGAATTGATTTACTTTTAAAACACCGGCCCCACGTGGGCCGATTGTCTGCACCTATTGCCGGTGCACTGATGATGGTCTGGCAAGACCGAAACAATCAAACAATTTGCAGAAGGAAATCACCATGCAAAAAATTAATGTAGAAGTTTCAAAAATCGCTCAATCAATTGTTGCTGAACATGGCCCCAAAGTGGCCGAAATGGTTGCCCGTTTCGTTGGTCCGAAATTGTCGGAAGTGAAAAAAATGGGTTGTTATTCTTGGTCACTTGAGGCCCGTAAAACATGCGCGGGTGCCATTGATGCCGATGGAAATTTAGTGCCCGCATGTGCCGGTTGCTATGCCGTGGGCGGCAACTATCGGTTTGCCAATGTAAAGGCCCCACGTGTTCACAATAAAATTGATTGGAAACGTGACCAATGGGTTGATGACATGGTAGTGCTTTTGGATTCATCGCGTTATTTTCGTTGGTTTGATTCGGGTGATATGTATAGCGTGTCGCTTGCGCGTAAAATTTTGGAAGTCATGAAGCGCACACCGTGGGTTTCGCATTGGTTGCCAACACGCCAACACAAATTCGCAAAATTTGCGGGTGTCATTGCCGAAATGAATGCATTGCCTAATGTTGTGGTGCGCCTGTCTTCTGACTCAATTTCGGGTGAATTGATTGAGGGTGCTCACACTTCCACAATCGTACCAACACCCGATCACGTACCAAATGGCGTGAAAATATGCGAAGCATACCGCACCCTTAAAAATGGTGACATGATTTCGGATGCCGAAGTCGAAGCGATTGATCCAAAGGAACGCGCCAAGGTTTTGGGACATTGCGGAAAGTGCCGCGCATGTTGGAAAAAGGATACCGGCCCCGTGGCGTATCCTGCACATGGCCGCTCAATGATGACACTAATTGCCACTACTCAAGTGGCATAATAGGGAGACTACGATCATGCAAAATTATGCAAATTCTACTCACGCATTTTATGCGGGTGAGACTGATGCGAGCGCGTACACTGAAACGTGCTCAAAATGCCACGGCACCGGGAAGTTCATCTCATATGCGGGCCGTGTAGTGGGTGATTGTTTCGCTTGTGCGGGTGAGGGTTCCAAATCATTTAAAACCGCACCTGAGACACGTGCGAAGGCCAAAGCGGCACGTGCCGCACGTGGTGAGCGCAATTGGTCTGAGTTTTGGGATTCACTGACCGACACAGAGCGCGATGCGCTCACGTGGCTAGTGGGTGAGGGCGTGCCCGTAAATGATTTTCTTTTGGACATGGCCGATAAGGTGCGGGCCAAACGTGATCTGACACCGAACATGCTCAATGGTGTTGTGAAGTGGTACGCGCCGGTTGCGAGACGTGCGGCCCAACACGCGAAAGATTGTGTGCCATGTGCCGTGTCGAACAAGTTCCAGAAGCTTGTGGACGCATTCAATGCGGCACGTGAGAGCGGCATCAAGAAGCCCATATTCAGGGCGGAAGGTGTCACAGTGACCATGGGCACCGGCCAGAAGTGGGGCGGGTTCATGTTTCTTGAGGGTGAATTCGGCCAGAAGCTTGGCACGATCACACCATCAGGTGAGTTGCGAGCACGTGCAGAGTGCACCGATGCGCACCGCGCCACACTGGATGCCATCGCGGATGATCCATTCACAGTGTCCAAGCAATACGGCAAACGCACCGGCAACTGTGGGTGCTGTGGCCGTGAGCTAACCAATGCCCTGTCCATTGAATTGGGTATCGGTCCAATTTGTAGAGAGAAGTGGGGCTTCTAGGCCCCAAGGAGTGAGTCATGAAAAAGATCAAAATTCGGGGTGCTGACATCCCAACTCAGGTTGAGTTTGACATGGTGTCCAAGGGTAAATATTGGATACAAAACTTTTGGGGTTGTCAGGTGCGCATGGAAAAATCCGACAATGCCATTGGATGGGGGGATCAGTGGTTCGTTGAGGTGTACTACAATGCGGGCCTTAGTGACAGAACAGGTGCGTGGGTTTCCACGTGTACATTCCAACCAACCCGGCGCGATTGTGTGGACTATCTACTACGCATCGCCAAGGCTTCACTTGAGGGTAAACAGATCACCTTCAGGCATCGCGTTATGACTGACGGTGAAGGTATGTGGGCCGGTAGGGCACTGCCGCATCCATATTTCAAAACAGTTCTACAACCAACCCGTAGGAGGGTAAACAATGACCAATAAAGCTAACTGCTACGCGGTCCAGTATCGTGTGAAAAAACAGGGCCGCAAAAAAGCGGGTGAATGGAAGACTGAATCATGGGTGCCCATGCAGGTGATTGATGGCGAGGATGGTAAAAAGTACACCATGGGCCATCGCATCTACCTTGGGGCACTGATCGCTGACTGGCACGTTGAGCGCATCAACTGGTCTGGCACACTGGAAGCGCGTAAGGTGCCCGTGTTCTCTGAGCACTTCTCAGACATTCAGGGTGAGCGCATTGAGTTCCAAGCCTACTACGCCACTGAAGAGATTGGCGACTAGTCACCTGCCCATGCATCCATTGAGGATGGGTGCATGATCGGTCTGACTAGGCCGGTTATATTATCCACAAAACATAGGAAATAAACTTATGCCAAAAATTGATATGACACCCACGTGGGAGTGGGCAGTGAAGGTTCACATGATGGCACTGGAGAATCCTGATGCCGATGAGAGTGTGAAGCAGGGTGCACGTGATGAGATCATCCGATTGGCACGTGCGTTTGATCAGGTACAGGCTGATCGTGTGCGAATGGATGACATCGTGCTTGAGGGAGGTTGAGTGATGGCAGTATCAATGCAGAACTGGAATGACTACACGCCACTGGAACGGATGCAGGCCATCTACATTGCCACGTATAAGCGAGTCAGGGGCGGTGATCATCCGATTGTGCCGGAGGGTAGATGGACCAGTATCAACTGGTTGTCAGTCGCCACTGAGAAACTGATTGATGAGCACTTGGAAGTGGCTGAAGATTTGTCCAGTGTGTTGGACAAAATTGATGCGGATGAGACGTGCCACAACGCAATGTCTCAAGTACACGTTTTAATACGACAGGGAGACTAATTATGGGTGATTTGTTTTTATCCGCTGAGGATGGTTCCATCGTATTGCGGTACGAAGCACCTGATTTCAGCGACATTGCCGGTCATCGTGGTGGTCACGTCAATACCACACGTGCGTGGGAACCCGTCGATGTTGCGGATGCACTGCATGTACTAGGCGCAGTCGCGCCATCAAGTGTTCAGCATTCATCGTCTATGGATTTTGCGTCTGAGTATGGATTCAACCATGATCGTGATGCATGGGCTATCTACAATGCCGGTGTTTCTATCTACAATATTAAATACAACAGGAGCTAGTAATGACAATTGAGATCAGAGACGTTGCGTATCATCGCAATGGGGTAGCAGGACTGCCATTCTATGTGGTCCTGTATAACGACACTGATGCAGGGATGTTCAATCAGGTTGCGACAATTGATGAGGACGGTACGGACTGCCGGGTCATCAATGCGGGACTGGTAGTGACTGCCAGTGAAATTGGGTCACGTCATATGAACAAGTGGCGAGGTGATGCTAATCTGATTTGGCTACGTCAGGCCATGGCGGATGATCCAAAATGGCAGAATTGGTACACTGAAATATTTGAAAAGGAGACTTCCGATGTGGAGTAAATATTTGATACCCATAAACTTTGTGGTGATGGGTACTCCACTCTTCTTTGGGGGAGTGGCTATGATTCAGGATGACTGGATCGGATTGCCGGTTGCATTGATCGGTTTGGCATTGTTCATTGTGAGTTATCTCTTTGTTTTAAAAGAGAAAAATAACTCTTACTAGTAATGGTATAGGTGTGTGAGTGCTAAGTGTTATCAGTACCCACTCACCCTACCTCCTTTTTAGCACAAGACTTTCACTTGACATGTCGTTAAGTGATCTTTAGACTGTCCATTCTTTAGTAGAAATTAACTCTGAGGAGAGTAATCATGAGTAAGTATGAAAATTTCGCAGGTATTCCTGCACTTCCAGTTGAACTTGACTTTGATCCAGTTCGCGAGCCTGCCAA
>Ga0209138_1001221_pt1 | contig 22538 bp, 23 predicted proteins | sample SaaInl3SG_22_DNA_FD_184645 | JGI IMG/M metagenome (GOLD analysis project Ga0209138, IMG submission 184645) | Marine microbial communities from expanding oxygen minimum zones in the Saanich Inlet - ESP_153SG_22_DNA (SPAdes) (version 2) | ecosystem: Environmental > Aquatic > Marine > Intertidal...
GTTGTTTTTTTGGATAATTCTAGGTTCAAAATTGCTAAACTTCCATTAGGTACAGGAACTCTAATGGCATTGGACGTGAGCTTACCCTCAAGATTTGGTAAGGCTTTGCTTACCGCTTTTCCAGCGCCAGTTTCTGTAATAACCATATTGAGTGCTGCGGCACGACCACGACGGTATTTTTTGTGCATATTATCCACTAAGTTTTGGTCGTTAGTATAGGCATGAATAGTTTCTAGATGACCATATTCTACCCCCAAAGCATCATCAATAACTTTTAAAACAGGGGTTATGGCATTTGTGGTACAAGATGCTGCTGAAAAAATAGAATGTTCTTTTGGGCTGTATTCATTTTGATTAACTCCATAAACAATATTAGGAACCCCATTTCCGGGTGCTGTAAGCAATGCTTTTTCAACGCCTTTGGCTTGTAAATGACGCTCTAGTGCTTCTTTTGTTCGAAACGCTCCAGTATTGTCTATCACCAAGGCATTTTTAATATCATATGCTGTATAGTCTATATCTTCTGGTGCATTACTAGAAATGATATGAACTGTTGTTCCGTTTATAATGAGAGCATTTTTTTTTAAATCCGCATGAACCGTTCCAGGAAATTCGCCATGAACCGAGTCGTTGCTTAACAATGTTGCACGCTTTTCTAAGACTTCTTTGGTGACTGCTCCACGTGTGACAATTGCACGTAGTCGCAGTTGACTGCCTTTGCCATTTTTAAGCATCAGTTCTCTAGCGACCAAACGGCCAATTCGGCCAAATCCATATAATACAACATCTCTTGGAGTAATGTTTTTCTGTTTTTTGTGTGCTTTTAATTGACTCGAAATAAACGTAAAAACATCGTTATGTTCAGGGGATTTTTTGTGAAATTCATAGGTTAGTTTTCCAATATCAATTTTTGAAGGAGGAAGACGTAAATTTTGAATGGCTTTTGCCACTTCAACAGCATCAAAAATAGAAATAGGTTTATTGACAAAGGCACTTGCATAGTCGTGCAGGCGCAAAATTTCGTTTACATTTTTATCGATAAGTTGATTTCTAAAAATAACCAGTTCAATGGCATCATCGTACCACAAGTCATTTACAATTTTTACAAATTCAACAGCCGATTTCCTGCAATTGGTTTGTAAAGCTATTTCTTTTTCGTAGGAGGAATTATTTGACATAAATCTAAAGATGTTTGTTATAAATTTACTGCAAAAGTATAATAACTATAACGTTTTCGTAAATAATATTTAAAAAAAAATCACCCATAAATAAATGAATGATTTTTATAGATTTTAGGTCTTTAAGTTTATCTAAAGCGATATGCCATTTTTTCTCCGTTATTTTTGATAACAGTCAATCTTAAAACTCTATTTGAATATTCGCTTAGAGCTTTTTTAACATCTGAAATAGAGTTAACTTTTATATCGTTTATAGCAACAATTAGACTTCCTTCATCAACGCCATCGGCAATCCAGTCTTCTTTATTGTTATTTGATAATTCTTGTAATAATAGGCCGTAATCGCTATCTTTTGATTTTAGCTCTGATGAACTAAGCTCTTTCAATGTTCCAATAATTGGAACGTTTATCGTTGTTAATCTTTCAAGGGTAACATTAACAATTTTGATTTCACCATCTCTATTTAGTTTAACTTCTACTACGTCATCTGGACTTTTTGTATTTAAAAACCCTTTAAGATCTGAAAATTTTGAAATTTTTACACCATTGATGCTTTTAATAATGTCCCCTTTTTGGATTCCAGAAATTTCGGCGCCGCTATTTTTTTGAACTTCATTGACATAAAATCCTTCTGTTTCATCAATTCCAAATTCTTCCGAATTTTTACTATTGAGTTCCTGGCCAATGACACCCAAAATACCATTTTGAACATTTCCATATTCCATAATATCGCTTACAACCTTTCGAGCAATATTGCTAGGAACAGCAAAAGAGTAGCCAATATACGATCCTGTTTGAGAAGAAATTGCGGTATTGATTCCAATAAGATCACCGTGAATATTTACTAATGCGCCACCAGAATTTCCAGGATTTACCGCAGCATCTGTTTGAATAAAGGATTGGGTGTTTCTGCCAGATAAATCTCTAGATTTTGCACTAATAATTCCAGCGGTCACTGTTGAGGTTAAATTAAAAGGATTACCAACGGCCAAAACCCATTCCCCAACTCTTATACTATTACTGTCACCAAAAGTGGTATAACTTAATTCTGTATTTGCATCAATTTTTAATAATGCAATATCTGTTGAAGGATCTGTTCCTACAAGCTCTGCTTCGAAAATTTTATTATCATTGGTTGTCACTTCTATAGATTGAGCACCATCAATCACATGGTTATTAGTAATGATATAACCGTCTGGAGAAATGATCACTCCAGAACCTGTACCAATTTGTTTGCGACTTTGTGGACGGCCAAAAAACAAGTCCTCAAAAGTGGTGTATCCACTGCTTATCGTGGTATTTTTTACGTGAACCACGGCATTTAATGTTTTTTCTGCAGCTGTTGTAAAATCAATATTGGTTCCTCCATTAGCTGTAGGAGAATAGTTTACTGCTTGAACAAAAGGAGAGTCAGATGACCTGATTTCTGTTTGAGTTTCGTTTTTTGGCTGCAATTGGGTGTAGACGCCAAGGGTCATTGCACCACCAAGAGCCGATACTGCCAATAAAGTGAATAGTTTTTTCATGATCTTGATGTTTTAATTCTTAAATAAATATAACTTAAAATTAATTTTTTTATTGAGTGTTACATAAAAATTTAACGCTCTTTTAACAGTGAAAAGTTCCATATAAATATTCATATATTTGCAAGGAATATGACACTAAAGTTTTACAAATATCAAGCCACTGGAAATGATTTTGTGATGATTGATAATCGTACACAACTCTTCGGCAAAAATAATACCAAACTTGTTGCTCAACTTTGCGACCGTCGTTTTGGCATAGGCGCTGATGGATTCATTTTATTAGAAAACACTCCAAACTATGATTTTAGAATGGTGTATTTTAATGCGGATGGAAATGAAAGTACCATGTGTGGTAATGGTGGTCGATGCATTGTTGCATTTGCCAAACAACTTGGAATTATTAAGCAAGGCACAACGTTTTTGGCAATAGATGGCCCTCATGATGCGCGCATTGAGGGAGTAAATATTTATCTAAAAATGCAATCTGTAAACGAAATTAATGTTCAAGAAGAATACACAACTTTGGATACTGGCTCTCCTCACTATGTGACTTTAAAATCGGATATTGTTTCTTTAGATGTTAAAAAGGAAGGAAAGAAAATCCGTTCTAGCTCAACTTTTATAGCGGAAGGAATTAATGTCAATTTTGTAGAACAATTAAGTCCAAACACCTTTGCAATTCGTACCTATGAGCGTGGCGTAGAAGACGAAACTTTATCTTGTGGTACTGGAGCAACTGCAGCAGCAATTGCTATGCATAAAACACAAAAAACGTTCTCAGAACAAATTTTGCTTGAAACAAAAGGCGGAGAACTCGACATCTCCTTCAAATTTAAAGACAACATATATCAAGATGTTTGGCTCTCTGGCTCTGCAGAACTAGTTTTTGATGGTGCAATTTCAATTTAAGCTATGAATATCAAAAAAATTCTTATTTCTATTGTAATGATTGGCTTGGTTGCCATCGCTGGATTTTCCTATTATATTTATTCTATAATGATGGTTCCGAATACTGCATTTAATGGCAAAGAAGCATTTATTTTTATATCAACCGGTACTAGTTATCAAGAGGTTAGATCAGATTTGGAGCCTTTATTAAAGGATATTGAAAAATTTGATATACTTGCTCAACAAAAAAAGTATACATCAAACGTAAAAGCTGGACGCTATCGCATCAGTAATGGTATGACCAACAATGATATTATTAACTCGATAAGAAGTCAAAACATCCCAGTTAAGCTTACTTTTAATAATCAGCATAATTTAGAAGTTTTGGCCAAAAGAGTTTCAACTCAAATTGAGGCTGACAGCTTGTCCCTTATCCAAGTATTTACAGACGAAGAGTTTTTAAAAGAGCATGGTTTCACTTCTGAAACTGCTCTTGCTATGTATTTACCTAACAGTTATGAGTTTTTCTGGAATACATCTGCTGAAAAATTCAGATTAAAAATGCTTAAATCGTATCGAAGTTTTTGGAATAAAAACCGACAAGAAAAAGCAAAAAATATTGGATTGACATTATCTGAAATTGCCATTCTTGCATCCATAGTACAGGAAGAGTCTAAACAAAAAAGCGAGCAAAAACGAATTGCCGGAGTGTACATGAATAGACTAAAAAAAGGGTGGCCGCTACAAGCCGATCCTACCTTAAAGTTTGCAGCCTATAAATTGCCAGAATATAAAAATAAAATTATCAAGCGTATCCTCAATAAACACAAAACCATAAAGTCACCTTACAATACTTACTTGTACAAGGGCCTTCCACCAGGTCTCATTGCCATGCCCGATTTGTCAGCTGTAGACGCCGTTCTAAACTATGAAAATCATGATTTTTATTATTTTGCAGCAAGTCCTCAAAGAATAGGGTTTCATAATTTTTCAAAAACACTATCTACTCACAATACTAATGCTCGTCTGTATCATAATTATTTGAATAAAAAAGATCTTAAAAATTAGCATAACATGCTGATTTTCAGCATCATCAATTTTTCATTACCTTTGCGCTGTTTTTTAAAATAGCAATTGCTAAAAATCAAAAACAATGAAAACGATTAATCATATACTGTCCATAACACTAACTGCAGTTATTTGTTTTGTATTTCTTGGAGCTACGTCATTGACTAAAAATGATTTAGTTCTGTCAGAAAATTCACCTATTATAACTTTTAATTATAATCTGCCTGAATACATTCCTGAAGTGGAAGAGAAATTTCATGTTGAGAATTATATCTGTTTAGATCGTTCATATGTTGGTTTTAAAGAAGCCATTGCATTTAAAGAATCTCAAGGCAGATATAATGTTGTTAATTCTTTGGGCTATCTAGGGAAGTATCAATTTGGCGCTTCAACCTTGAAACTTATTGGGATTTATAATACGACTGAATTTTTGAATGATCCAATCCTGCAAGAAAAAGCTTTTTTAGCCAATGCTAAGCGAAATAAATGGATTTTAAGAAGAGATATTAAACGTTTTGTTGGGCACAAAGTCAATGGTGCTCCATTAACAGAATCAGGTATTTTGGCCGCCGCACATTTGGCTGGTCCAGGTAATGTAAAGCGTTATTTGAGAAGTTATGGTGCTGTTGGATTTACAGATGCCTTTGGGACAGAAATCGATTCTTATGTACGTATTTTTTCTTCTTATGATACGTCATTTATTGTACCAAACAAACGTCCAAAAGCAAAGCTTTTGTAGCAATACTTACTATTCTTTTTGAATAATAAATAGCGTAGGTCTTTTGTGAAAATCTATTTTTGAAGTTTTCCATTGAGAAGCATTTTGTGTTTTGATATACTCAGTCTGAAGTGTTAAATCAATAGCCAAACAAATTTTTGTGTTTTGGTGTAAAATCCGACACATATCCTCAAGCAGTTTTTGGTTGCGATAAGGTGTTTCAATAAACAATTGCGCTTGTTGTTCTTCAAAAGAACGTTTTTCTAATTGTTTTAATTTTGTTTTTCGCTCATCTTTATCAATAGGAAGATACCCATTGAAGGCAAAGTTTTGACCATTCATTCCAGATCCCATCATGGCTAACAGAACAGAAGAAGGTCCTACTAATGGAACCACTTTAATCTCACTTTGATGCGCCAAACGTACAACTTCAGCACCTGGGTCAGCAACTCCAGGACATCCAGCATCGGAAATAAGTCCTATAGAATTACCTTGTTTGCAGGGTTGTAGGTAAGATGGTATTTCAGAGGGGGCAGTAAATTTATTTAATGAGAATAGTCTTAATTCTGATTGAGGTTTTGAAGGACTTATAGATTTTATAAATCGGCGGGCAGATTTTTCGTTCTCTACAATATAAATATCTATTTCTTCAATAATTTTTTTGACAGAAATAGGCATTGTTTCCAGTGGTGCTACATCACCTAATGTATTGGGGATCAGATATAATTTTCCACTCATCGTTTTGAAGTTAATTGATTGCTATGATAGGAACAGGCTTCATCAAGTAAATTAAATACATGATCAAATCCATTTTTTCCGCCATAATAGGGGTCTGGAACTTCTTCGGATTCTGAATTTGGATAATTCAAAATGAGTTTTACCTTTTGGCGTTCATTTTCATTTTGTACATGTCGAATAACATCGCGATAATTTGCCTTATCCATTACAAAAATAACATCAAACTCTTCTAGATCATAAGCCCTAAATGGTCTTGATTTTTGTTGTGAAATGTCTAAACCATTTTTTTGAGCAACTTCAATGGAGCGAGGATCGGGCATATTACCAGCATGAAATCCGCTTGTTCCTGCAGAGTCTATAAAAAAATGAGTATTTGGAAGTTTTGACCTCATAATTCCTTCCGCCAAAGGAGATCGGCAGATATTCCCTAAGCAAACCATTAGAATTTTGGTCATAAATTATGGTTTATACAGACAATTTTTTTGTCAAATCTTCAACATATTTTCTAAATTGTTTATCTGTTGAGGAAAGATTGTCTACTGTTTTACATGCATGAAGAACAGTGGCGTGGTCTCGTTGTCCGATTTGAGATCCAATACTTGCCAATGAAGCTTTGGTAAATTTCTTAGCAAAGAACATAGCGAGTTGCCGTGCCTGAACAATATGGCGTTTTCTAGTTTTGGACTGAAGTGTATCCACATCCATTTGAAAATAATCTGAAACTGTTTTTTGAATGTAGTCTATGGAAACTTCTCGTTTTGTATTTTTTACAAATTTTTCAACGATTTCTTTGGCAAGTGAAAGCGTAATTTCTTTTTTATTAAATGACGATTGTGCAATTAATGAAATAATAGCACCTTCTAATTCTCTAACGTTAGTTTTGATATTTTTAGCAACATATTCTACAATATCATCTGGCATTTCTACACCATCTCTATAGAGTTTATTTTTGATAATCGATACTCGTGTTTCGAAATCTGGTTTTTGAAGTTCCGCAGAAAGTCCCCATTTGAATCGAGATAACAAACGTTGTTCGATATCTTGCATGTCAACAGGTGCTTTGTCGCTAGTCAAAATAACTTGCTTGCCATTTTGATGCAAGTGATTAAAAATGTGGAAAAACACATCTTGGGTTCCTGACTTACCTGAAAGGAATTGAACGTCGTCTATTATGAGTACATCTATAATTTGATAAAAATGTATGAAATCGTTTCTGTTATTCTTTTTTACAGATTCTATATACTGCTGCGTAAATTTTTCAGCAGAGATATAGAGTACAGTTTTTTCCGGGTATTTATCTTTGATATCGACACCAATCGCATGAGCAAGATGTGTTTTCCCTAAGCCAACACCGCCAAAAATAAGTAACGGATTGAATGAAGTGCCTCCTGGTTTATTTGCAACAGCAATTCCAGCATTTCTTGCCAATCTATTTGAATCCCCTTCAAGGAAATTTTCAAAAGTGTAGGTTGGATTAAGCTGAGATTCAATTTTAACATTTCTTATTCCAGGTATTACAAAGGGGTTTTTGAGTTCTGGATTTTTATTTTTCAATGGGATGTCTGCCCTTTGAGATTTGATAGCTGATCGATTCGAACTTGGAATTTTTTCTGTAAATGGCTGTTTGTTGCCATAAGTATTTTCCATCTTAATGATGTATACAAGTTTAGCATCATTACCTAATTCTTTTGTTAGAGCAACTTTAAGTATTTTGACGTAGTGTTCCTCCAACCACTCGTAGAAAAATTTACTAGGAACTTGAATGCTTAGTGATTGTTCATCAAGCTTCACTGCAACAATAGGTTCAAACCATGTTTTGTATGCTTGAGGTTGTATGTTGTCTTTTATAAACTCTAGACAATTGCCCCATGCCGTTTGCGCAGTGTTATTCATTTTTTTTGTAAAATTTTTTAGTTAGTTGGTGGTTAAAAACGTCAACACTTTGGGGTTTTGGTTAATTTTTAATCCAAGACAAATATGTGAACAAAATTTCAAAAAAAAAAATTAAAATTACATGAAATTTATATTTTTTTTCTTTTAAATTATACCCACATAAATATATGAAAATTTAAATGAAAAGTAATCAAACAAAAGTTAAAGTCCGTTACGGAGAAACAGACCAAATGGGCGTTGTCTATCATGGAAATTATGCCCAATATTTTGAAATTGGTCGAATAGAATGGTTGTCTTCATTGGGCTTTTCTTATAAAGAAATGGAAGCCCAAGGGATTATGCTTCCAGTCGTTGTTTTGAATATAAGTTACAGTAAACCAGCATTTTATGATGAAATTTTAACTATAAAAACGACATTGCTAAAACTTCCAAAAGTTTCTATTGAATTTGAATATGAACTTTATAATGAACGTGATGAGTTGTTAACAAAGGCATACACAAAGTTGGTTTTTGTGGATACAAAAACGCGTTTGCCCGTACGTTGTCCCGACTATTTTTTAGACAAACTGCAATATTAATCGTTAAAAAAAATCAAGCTTGATTTTGTGATGTGATTCAAATGCAGACTTTACTAATTTTAGATCTCTTTTTTTGACCAAAATTTTTAGCCAACATTCCAATTCTTGATGCTGTTCTAAAATTTTTAGACTAAATTTCTTTACAATTCGCATAACGTGACTGAGTTCGTTATATGAAAAATGTACTAATATTATTTCTTCAATATATAATGTCCTAATTTTACATGTATCCAAACTTTGTTTTGATGTAGTTTTGTAGGCCGAAATAAGTCCGCCAACACCTAGTTTTGTGCCTCCAAAATAACGTACAATTACAACAAGAGCATTGGTGATGTTTTTGGCCCTTAGCTGTCCTAAAATCGGCATTCCTGCACTATTATTTGGTTCACCATCATCTGACAACTTATGTGTATTCCCATTTACACCAAGTCGATACGCATAGCAAAAATGTCCAGCAGACTTATGTTTCTCTTTTAGTAAATCAATATTTCTTTTTACGTCAATTTCATTTTGAATTGGGAATGCATAGCCAAAAAATTTACTCCCTTTGTCTTTGTATAAAACCTCGTCAGAAGCACTGTTTATGGTTTGAAATTCAAATGTGTCTTTATTCATTTACTATTTCAGAATTATGCATTTTTGAAAAGATAAAGGTCATCAATTCCAATACTCTTTTTTATATGATGCTCGACTGAATGAGACGGACCTTTTTTACCATCTGTAAACTCTATATTTCCTTTGAAAATTCTCATTTCATCCCAAAGATTTTCATCAATAAAATATTGAAGTGTTTTTTGCCCTCCTTCGACGATTACTGATAAAATATTTAATTTATAAAGGTGGTTGCAAATTTGTTGTGCAATATGTTTTTGCGAGTTAAAATGCTTTGATGACAATACAATGGTTTTAGCTTCATCATTAAAAACATTGGATGATTTTGGTAAATTATCTTTAGTATCAATAACAATGCGTATGGGATTACGGCCAGAAACAGCTCGTGTGGTTAAATTCGGATTATCTTCTACAACAGTATTTCCTCCTACCAAAATGGCATGCTCTTCGGAGCGCCATTGATGAACCAATTGCCGAGATTCAGCACAACTGATCCAGACAGGGCTTTTATGTTGCTTTTTAAGTGGCGCAATAAATTTGTCTTTTGTTTCTGCCCATTTTAAAATTATATAAGGACGCTTTTTGTTATGAAATGAAAAAAAACGTCTGTGGTGAGCCAAGCAGTTTTGTTCATTGACTCCAACAACTACTTCACATCCCGCCGATTTTAACGCTTCAATTCCTTTACCACTTACTTTTTCAGTGGTATCTCTACAGCCTATTACTACTTTTGGAATTTTATATCTAATTATAAGGTCTGTGCAAGGGGGTGTTTTACCATGATGACAACAAGGCTCAAGTGTGACATATAATGTAGATTTCAATAAATCATTTTTATTTGCAACAGAATTAATAGCATTCACTTCTGCGTGATTACCGCCATAAACACCAGTATATCCTTCACCAATAATTTTATTATTACATACAATAACACAACCAACAGAGGGATTTGGAGCAGCATTGCCCAATCCTTTTTTTGCTAATTCAATACACCTTTTTATATATTTTGAGTCTTTCATAAGAAAAAACTTTTATTTTATTTGGGGTTATTTGTATCTTCGAAAGTACAAAAATAAGATTTATTGTGGGGATGATAAACTTTCAAATTAGAGAAATAAAAAAAGAAGACAATTCACAAATAGAGTCGGTTATTAGATCAACTTTTTTGGAATTAAATATTCCTCAAGTAGGAACTGCATACGAAGACCCCGAAACATCAAATATGTTTGAAGCTTACAATACTAACCGCTCTGTATACTTTGTTGTAGAATGTGATGAGGAAGTTATTGGAGGTGCTGGTATCAAGCCTCTCAAGAATTATGACAAAGACGTTTGTGAACTTCAAAAAATGTATAGTACTCCAAAAATGCGTGGTCTAGGTATTGGACAGCAATTATTGGATCGGTGTTTAGAGGCAGCACTCTCTTTTGAGTTTAAAACATGTTATTTGGAAACTATGCCAATGCTTAAAGCGGCTATCGATTTATACAAACGTAATGGTTTTTTTGAAATTGCAGCTTCTATGGGAAGTACTGGACATCACAACTGTAGTATGTGGATGACAAAGGATTTAAAATGAAATTAAAAGCTTTAAAAGTATATTTCAACAACGAACTCGATGACTTACCACTATCCGAGCGTCAAATTTTTTTTCAAAGGCTGTGCGAATCATATCTTCAATTACAACCCCATCAATTAGTTCTCAATTATGAAAAGGAGATTTCTGAAGTTGAGTATAAACGTTTTAAGGAAGCATTGCATCATTTAAAAAATCATGAACCCATTCAATATATATTAGAATGCGCTTATTTTTTTGGATTAGAATTTTTAGTAACTCCAGCAGTACTCATTCCTCGTCCCGAAACAGAAGAACTTGTGGCTTGGATTTTAGAGCATTTTAATAAAACAGATGCGCCTAAAATTTTGGATTTAGGCACGGGCTCTGGCTGTATTTCAATCGCATTGGCCAAAAACCTTGCTAATGCTCAAGTTTTTGCTCTAGATATGAGCACAGAAGCCCTAGAAATTGCACGTTTTAATGCAAAGAAAAACAATGTAGAAATCAATTTTATAGCCTCTAATATGCTGGAATGGAAAAGCACTCAACAGTTTGATGTTATTGTTTCTAACCCTCCTTATGTATTAGAAAAAGAGCAAAAACAAATGAAAGATAATGTGTTGAAATACGAACCCCATTTGGCTTTATTTGTAGACAATGCATCACCCTTGGTTTTTTATAAAGCACTACGTAAAATTGCTCAAAAGAATCTTTCTCAAAATGGCTTATGCTTTGCGGAGCTCAATGAAGCCTTTGGAACAGAAACTAAAGCCCTTTTTGATGAGGTTACATTTCAAAATATAATTTTGAAAAAAGACACTTTTGGAAAGAATCGTATGTTGAAAGCACAAAAAAAATAAGTTGTTTTTGAATGTTTATTTCTCTTTTTTCTTAATGTAATTTAGTATTTTAGTAGCACCAAAAGAATCAACTATTTTTGTCTAAATGACTGATAAAGAATTAATTATTCAACTTCGTGAGGCGCTTCGCCAACATAATTATAATTATTATGTTTTGGACAACCCTACAATTTCAGATTTTGATTTCGATATGAAGTTAAAACAACTTCAAACTTTAGAAGCGCAATATCCCGAAATGCATGATCCTAACTCTCCAACACTTCGAGTAGGGGGAGAGGTCACAAAAAACTTTCAAACAGTAGTTCATGCACAACGTATGTATTCTTTGGATAATTCGTATTCTAGAGAAGATTTATTGGATTGGGAAACACGCATAAAAAAATTGGTAGATGGTCCAATTCAGTATACGTGTGAGCTTAAATATGATGGTGCATCTATCAGTATTACCTATAAAAATGGGGCACTTTTTCAGGCCCTTACAAGAGGTGATGGTACGCAAGGAGATGACGTGACCGCAAACATAAAAACAATCAAATCTGTTCCTCTTAGACTTCAAGGAGATTATCCAGAGAAATTTGAAATTCGTGGGGAGATTATTTTACCTTTTAAAGGCTTCGAGGCGATGAATGCAGAGCGTATTGCGGCTGGTGAGGAACCCTACAAAAACCCAAGAAATACCGCCTCTGGAAGTTTAAAATTGCAAGACAGCAGCGAAGTGGCAAAACGTCCACTGCAATGTCTTTTGTACAGTATTGTTGGAGATCATACAGGAATAACTTCTCAATTTGATAATTTAGAAAAAGCTCGATCGTGGGGGTTTAAAGTCCCTACAGAAGCAAAATGTGTACAATCCATTAATGAGGTGCTCGAGTTTGTAGACTATTGGGACGCAGCGCGTTATGATTTACCTTATGAAATAGATGGTATTGTTATCAAAGTTAATGATTTACAACAACAAGCAGAGTTGGGCTATACCGCCAAAGCACCACGTTGGGCCATGGCCTATAAATTTAAAGCAGAGCAAGTTTCTACACTACTGAACCACATATCATATCAGGTTGGAAGAACTGGTGCAATTACGCCAGTTGCAAACCTCGAACCAGTAGAATTGGCTGGCACAATCGTTAAGCGTGCGTCTTTGCATAATGCCGACCAAATTGCAAAATTGGACGTCCGTTTGGGCGATACTGTTTTTGTGGAAAAAGGCGGTGAAATCATTCCAAAAATAATGGGTGTTGATCTTTCAAAACGTCTAAAGGAATTTTTACCAACAACCTATATTTCTGAATGCCCAGAATGTCAAACACCACTCACAAGAACAGAAGGTGAGGCACAACATTACTGTACCAATACAGAGGGTTGTCCACCTCAAATTATTGGTCGGATTCAGCACTATATTTCTCGAAAAGCACTCGATATTGAAGGATTAGGCGGCGAAACTGTGGCCTTGTTGGTCAATGCTGGACTTATAAAAGACGCTGCTGATTTATACACCTTAAAAATTGAAGACGTTTTGCCATTGGAACGTATGGCACAAAAAAGTGCCGAAAATCTTATACAAGGGATTGAAGTCTCCAAACAAATCCCTTTTGAACGTGTGCTTTTTGGATTGGGAATTCGTTATGTTGGAGAAACAGTGGCCAAAACTTTAGCCAAACACTACAAAAATGTGGGGGCACTTTCTGAAGCTCGCGTAGAAGAACTCGAAGCAGTGGACGAAATTGGAATAAAAATAGCAGAAAGCGTTTATGCTTTTTTTAGAAATGAAAATAGTATACGTTTGGTCTCTCGATTGGTAAGTTATGGACTACAACTCGAACTTTCCAAGGAGGCACTAGCCAACCAAACCACGCTTTTGGCGGGCGATCGTATTGTGGTTTCTGGAGTTTTTGAAAGCATTTCTCGCAATGCACTCAAAGCCCTGATTGAAGCAAACGGTGGTAAAGTGGTAAGTTCTATTTCTGCTAAAACAACTTATTTGGTAGCAGGGGCCAATATGGGCCCTAGCAAACGCCAAAAAGCAGAACAACTGAATGTGCCAATTCTTACAGAACAAGAGTTTTTGGAAAAACTTTAAGTGGCTACAACCTTTAATTTACTACTATTTCGTCTAATGTTTTATACATGTTGGAATTTCGTTGTTTTTTCACACACTTTGTTGTTTGTGTTCTATTGTTTATAATTTAATAACATTGTAGTTGATATTAATCTATATTTTCGCCATTTAGATTGAGCCCCCGCTAGCCCCCCGCTGGCGCAAGCGTCACGCTTGTGCAGTTAAACAAATTAAAACCCCCCGCTGGCGCAAGCATCACGCTTGTGCAGTTAAACAAATTAAAACTATTACTCACTATCATATATCAATTTCTAAAATTGTTTGGTCTTGTTGGTAATTTCTCGCACTACTATATTTCCAATCTACTGGGTCGGTAACAAAACCGCTCTCAACAGGATTGTTATGTATATAGTCTATCTTTTGTTGTATTACTTTTTCACTCCATAATTCTATTGGTTTATTGTGTTGTTGCCAAAACTGACGTTGTTTAACATTAGTTTTCTTTTTACCAGCTCGTTCCATCATCCAAAGTAGCCATTCTTTTCTGCTTTCTTGTGGGTTTTCTTCTATAGTCTTTATTAGTTTTCTTGCTGTAAAACCTTTAAAATCTCTTATTAATCCAGAAGGGTCTTCATTACTTGACCTAAAAATTAAATGCACATGACTTGGCATAAAACAATACGCAAATACTTCCATTCCTTTTTCTGCTCTACAATAATCTATACTTTCTTCTAATACATTAAAATATACTTGTCGAGTAAAAACATCTAACCAATACACGGTAGCAAAACTTATAAAGTATGCTCCTGATTCGTTATGAAATTTATATTTTCTACTCATTGTTTATATTATTTTTATCTTTTCACTCTTACTGTCACGAGCGGGACGCTCGCGCTAGCAGGGGACGCTCGCGCTAGCAGGGTAGTTACGAGGCTACGAGCAATTATCGCTTATACCTTGTTGTAGTACGTTTTATTTTCAATTTTATTTATAAATTCCTCTAATTTCGATTCATTTTGTTCACCAACAATTGTATGAATGTGACCGAAATAATTCATTCCTAAGTACTTTGTAGTTTCTGAAAAAGGGAGCCAAAAAGAATCTCCTAAATTATTTCCTATCGAACAGCTAATCGCAGCCATATTTTTTCCACGCAATTTTCGTCCAAGGTCTTTTTCAATTTCTAATAAATCAGTGATGCGGTCAAAAAATACTTTCATTATTCCACTCATAGAATACCAATAGACTGGTGTTGCAAAAATCAGCGTGTCATATTTCTCAATTATTTGTTTCATCAAACCAAGGTAGTCATCATTTCTGTTTTCGTGGTTGTAATCATAAAAACTGAAATTGTAGTCATTTAGGTCAATTAAATCCCATCCAGAATTTTCAATCAGTACACTTGTCAGATTAGAGTTGTCTCCATCATTTCTTGAACTTCCAACTATTACTACTTTTTTCATTCAGAATTTTGATTTTTCTTAATGTGCTACAACGGTAAATTGTATGAGTAGTGGCAGATTGCGTGGTAGTTTTCTGTCAAACCGTTACACCGTTTGAGCGGGCTACAAGCGGGACGCTCGCGCTAGCAGGGGAAAAAGCAATTAATTATAGCCATTGTTGTGCAACGTTTTTATTTTACAAATTTCATTGGTTCCTTGAATCTAGAGTCGTTTGTCACTTTGCGTAATTGTCTTTCTGGAAAACTATCTATAACATCTAATGCTTTGTTTATATGTACATCTGTTGTTGTGTTTTTCAAGAATCTGGCGAATTCTCTCATTCTTTTGTCGGGCAATGTTTTATTTAAATCAATTGTGAATTCTATGTCAGAGAATAAATCAAGGAACTCAATCGTTTCCTCAACTTTAAACATTTTAAGAAATTCAATATAGTATTCTAATGCTCTCTCATCAACTCCTTGTTTGTAACCTAATCCATTCCCTGCATAACACATAGCAATAACCTTAACAAACATTCTGCGTGAAGCGGTCGGAATACCTTTATTTGAGAGCGACTTATCAATTGACTTTGCGTGAGAGTATTCGTTATAGAAGTTCATACCACTAAAATGTACACTTTTCAAATTTTCAAGTTTATCAAGAAGTTCAGCAGCAAGACTATCTTCATCTTTATACCCTAAACCTTCTACTATTTCAAGAAACTTTTGAGTTGAGTTTTTCCTATTTACATCCCCATTGACACGGTAAAGTCCAAATTTAGCACCAATTTTATATTTAGTAGACTCTGTTGAACAGTTCCAGATATATAATGCTAAACCATCAATATTCTCAATAATTCTTTGTTCAACATCTGGACTGCAGTATTGTCCAAAGAGCGTTAATAGAATGTCATCAATTCTTTCTTGAGGCTGTTTGGCAATGTCTTTTCCAATGTGTTCATAGTCCTCTTCTGGAATATCATTTTTCCTTACATTGTCCAAAAACCTTTTTACATTAACAACAGAAATATCTGGTTCTGCTGTAATTGCATACTTTAGACAATTTTCCAGAAAATTTAACATATCATTCCAGAAATCTCATTTTCATTCGGATGCGCAGAACTTGCGTGATTTCTAAAATAATTTACATATTCAAGTCTTTTGAAATTTACATCATTTATTAAACCTATTCTTCTACAAATTTCTAATAAATCATAATCTGAAATAGCTTCCAAATCTTCTTGACCATTTAGCTTTTTATATCTTGAAGCTAATTCTCCTGCGACACTATAGAAGTATTCTAAATCAAACTTTACAATTAAATTCCTTAATGCTTTGATGGTTTCATCCCAAAGAAATGCTAAAGCTCCGTCAAATAATCCGACAGTAACTGCTACCGTAAATTTAGAAAGATAATATGCCTTTTGTCTTTGGTCGTATGGTAAAATTTCCAAAGCGCTTTCGAGAGAGAAAATAACTTTCCTCCTTTCTTCAATTGGTTGAAGTACATTTTCAGTTGGTAATCCAATATGAGTTAATAAATTACTCAATGGCTGGTTAAACTCTGCAATAGAATTTTCTACAATTTCTGGTGAATTTCCTGAAGGGATTAATTCAATTTTATTTTCTTCGCTCATATTTTGTCAAATGTTGCACAACGGTCCCGTATAAGAATAGTAGCGGATTTTTATGCACTTACTTTTCGGTTAAACACAGACTTTTTTTATATTTGCTTACTTTCGTTTTAGCGATTAAACCGCTATTATTTTTATACAATGTTGTAAGCTGCCTTTCTAATCGTGGATAATAAATTTTTGTTTAAATAACTCATAAAGTTCTTTATAAGAGCCATCTCCTTTATTTTTCCATTCTTCTATCAATTCATCAAGTTTAGCCTCATTTACACTTTTTGTTTCTGTAAAAAATCTTCTGATTAATTCTAGCTCATTTTCCATTGTTAGGGTTTTATATTCTTCTAATTTCCCTAATGATATTTCTTTGTCGTTTTCAGAGCGTTTGACTTCCTCTTCTGTAATGAAACTAACTTCAGATTTATAGCTATTATTTCTAAAAAACATTTTTGCTATTAATGCAGACAATTCAATCAATGCTAGTATAAATGAAAGTAAATAATATCTTAACCTTAAACTTCCTGACTTATCTTTAGTTAATAAAGATTCTAATGCTTCAGCTTGAACAAGAGTACCAAATTCATTGTTACTTTCTTTGAATTCTTCAAAATCGTTAGATATTTTCGAGTTTATTTCATCAATTTCATTTTGAACACTATTTATTTTAGGTTCTAAATCTTTTCTAGAGGAATTGTATTCGTCCCTGTGATTGTTTTTGACATTTTCCTTTGCTATAGAAACTTTGTTGTAACCCCATTTTCCAGTTCCTGCACTTCCATCCATTTCACCTTTAAAATCACTTTCAGCTTCTAACCAAATATTTTTCTTTTCATTCAATTCTGCTTGATACTCTTGTTTTTTAGCATTTAATTGCTCAATTTCAAATTTGTATAGGTTTTCTAATTCAGTTTTTCTTTCACTATTCTTTTTATCTACAAGAATTTGAGCTTCTCTTTCTATATCGTTTTGATAAAATTTTAAAATCATAGGTTGAGCTAGAAAGAAACCAAGCAATGTCGCTAAAATGAGTCTAAAACCTAATGAAAAAATGTTAGAGTTTCCTGAAGCCATTGAAGCTATTAAAGCTCTGTCAAAACTTACGATATAAAATCCCATAAAAATTCCAGCGATAATTGGAATAAGTGGATTTTGACTTACAGTTTGAAAGAAAAAAGTCCAAGCAAGAGTTGCGTAGATTCCGACTATGAGTAATAAAGTACCGATTATACTTGCGTGGTAACTATCTAATTTCTTTTTGACAACGACCTCTTTTTTAAAGCCTGCAAGATTCCATAAAAAATCTCTTAATGTAGTGTCTTTTTCTTCCATAATGTTTCTTTAGGTTGCTTACAACTATATAAATATACGCATTGCGTATATCCAATTTTTATAAGGTTCGTATATCAATTTTAGGGGTGTTTTGCTATTTTCTTGTAAATCAATACAATAGCGTGTTTTTATAACGTATATCGATTTTCCAAAAGTGAAATATTTTTACCTCCCTACTGGATTAGACACATAAAAACCTAAAAAGGCACATTTTTTGGAGACATATTTTGAGGAGGGGTTCTATAAAAAAAATGAATAATATTTTTTGAAGTTGTATGGTTCCCTCAAATTCTCAATGCACGACTGCTAAAGTATTTACCGTCGTTATTCAAATAAAAATCGACTTTACCAAGGTACAGCCCATAGCACCCTACTTGATTAACGAGGACAGTCTTACCAATGGCATTGGTTTCTACAGTGGGAGTGTCCAAAAAAGTATGGGTATGACCACCAATGATAAGGTCAATATCTTTTGTGGCGCGCGCCAAACTACGGTCAGAAACTTTTTCCTTCCTCTTGTATTCGTAACCCAAATGCGAAAGACAAATCACAAGGTCGCATTGCTCATTAGTTTTAAGAATTCGACTCATATCTTGAGCAATTTCAATGGGGTTAAGGTATTTTGTTTCTTTGTATGCATCTTTATTGACCAAACCTTGAAGTTCTACACCAAGTCCAAAAACACCAATTTTTACACCCTCCTTATTAAAAATTTTATAAGGTTTCACGTGGGTATCCATTAGCGTGTTTTTAAAATCATAATTGGCCGAAACAAAATCAAATTTGGCGTGTGGTAATTGTGCAAAAAGTCCATCTATTCCATTATCAAAATCATGATTTCCAATGGTTGCAAGATCATAATCCAACATGCTCATAAGTTTAAATTCCAATTCACCACCATAATAATTAAAATAGGGGGTGCCTTGAAAAATATCCCCTGCGTCTAGCAAAAGTGTGTTTGGATTTTCTTTTCGGAGTTTTTGAATCAGTGTTGCCCTTCTTGACACACCACCTTTATTGGCATTTCGACCATCATTGGGCCCAAAAGGGTCAATATGGCTATGCACATCATTGGTGTGTAAAATGGTGATTTTTCTTGCGTTTTGTTTGTCGCATGAAAGCGCCATCCCGCCCAAAGATAAAAGCGTTGCAGAAGCTGCGGTATTTTTTATAAATGTGCGTCTTTTCATTTCTTATCAATTGGTGTAAATAAAACGCTGATCGCGCTTTGGGTTTAAAGTGTCTTGAGCGGAAAAATAATCAATCAAAATGGCTCTTATTTTGCAGTCTAAATCAAAAACAGTTTTATTTTTTTTAAAAAATTCCATACGGTCTCCACCTTTGAAAAGGTAATCACTTGTGGCCACATTATAAATTTTATTGAGGTCTATAGTTTTTCCTTGAATTTCAAGTTTTTTGACCTTTCCGTTTTTGGTAATATGCAGTGTCATTCCAGAAATTGGATGTGCACGTTTGGCTTTAATTAAATAATCTACAAGTTCCATCACCACATTACCTTTCAATTGTGCCACTACGACTTTGTTTTCAAAAGGCATGATATTAAATGCAGTTTTGGTGAAAATCGGTCCTTTTGGAAGCGGTGCTCGAATCCCACCATGATTTAGTAAAACTAGGTCTAAATCCAAATTATAACGTTTTTTGAAAATGGGTGAAGACTGCTCAAAAACAGCATCGGCCATAAGGTTTCCAATGGCGGTGTTTAAAGCGCCTTCTGTTTTTTTATATTCATTATCAGAATAACTTAAAACTTCATTCATGGATGCTTCTAGTCGTATTATGTAGGGACGAATGACACTGTCAATTTCTGAATTGGATTTTAAATTGTTGTCAATCTTCAAACGCTGGCTATCGGTACTTTCTGTGGTTATTTCTTCATTGCAAGATAAAAACCCTAAAATTAGAGCAAGAAATTTAATGTATTTAAGCGCCATTTGTATTAACTTTGTGTAGATTCTAAAAGTACATGTTTTTTAAACGTATAAAAACAATATCGTCTGAAAAATTTTTGACAACCGTAATAGAGGCACGTTCAAAGCAATTTTCATATGAAAAGATAAAAACTGTTGGAGTTTTATTCCATCATGATCAGTTTGTTGATTATGATTATTTTAGAATGCTTTTTACAGATTTAGGTTTGAATGACAATAGATTGCGTTTTATTGTTTTTTATGAAAAAGAAAATAATCAATCAAACAGTTGGGACGCATCCTACACCAAAACCAATTTCGATTGGCTGGGTCATTGTAAAAGCCACGAGGTAACCGAGTTTGTTAATCAGTCTTTTGATTTATTGATTAGTTATTACAAACCTAACCGTTATGAGTTAGAGATTGTTACAGCAATGTCTAAAGCAAAATTTAAAGTTGGAATTTCAGATGAAGATGAGCGCTTACATGATTTGATTATTGACGTTTCTACAAAGGATATTGATACTTTTAAAACAGAATTAATAAAATATTTAAAAACCCTAAATAAAATTTAAATGGATGCATTAGTTGGCATGGGAGTTGCCTTGGTTACACCATTCAAAAGTGATTTGAGTGTTGATCACGAAGCACTAGCAAATGTTGTAGAATTTAATATTGAAAATGGTACAGATTATCTCGTCATTAGTGGAACAACTGGCGAAAGTGTAACCATAACAAAAGAAGAAAAAAAGGCAATTGTTCAAACCATCATAAAAGTTAATGCTGGCCGATTGCCATTGGTTATTGGAATTGGAGGCAACAATACTGCTGCTGTTGTTGAAGAGCTTAAAACAACTGATTTGTCTTCTTTTGTAGCTGTTTTATCGGTAGCACCATACTATAGTAAACCTACTCAAGAGGGCTTGTATCAGCATTTTAAAGCCGTTGCAGAAGCCTCACCAATACCTGTTATTTTGTATAACGTTCCAGGAAGAACAGCCAAAAATATGGAACCCGAAACAAGTTTGCGTCTTGCTCGAGATTTTGAAAGTATAGTTGCTATCAAAGAAGCTGGAAACAATCCAGAACAATATAAAATACTCTTAGAAAATAAGCCTAAAGATTTTCTTGTTATTTCAGGTGATGATGATTTGGTGTGTGATGTTGTTTTACAAGGGGGCTCAGGAGTAATTTCAGTAATAGGACAGGCGCTACCTAAGTTGTTTTCAACAATGATTCACAAAGGACTGGAAGGCGATCGGTTAACTTCAAAAGCGTTAGAGAAAAAAGCACTGCCACTTATAAATCTTATTTTTGAAGAAAATAATCCAGCAGGGATAAAAGCAGTTTTACAACAACTTGAATTGTGCAACGATACTGTACGTCTGCCTTTGGTTGCAGCAACAGAAGTTTTAAAATCCAAAATAAAAGAAGCATTGGCTCAATTATAAAAAAAAAGATCTCGTTGTACAGATAATAAATGTTTTTATTATCCGTTTAAAAAATGTATTTTTGCATCCCATTTTTGATATATGAAAAAAATAGTATTATTAATTCTTGTTTTTGTCTCTATAGCTTCTTGTAGCGAATATCAACGTGTATTGAAAGAGGAGGATATTGCAAAAAAATACAAATTTGGAACAGAATTGTATGAGGCTGGTAAATACGAAAAAGCCAACCGATTGTTCTTACAAATTGTTCCTAAGTACAGAGGAAAACCTCAGGCAGAAAAGTTAATGTACATGCATTCAAAAGCATTTTACGAAACAGGTGATTACATGTCTGCAAACTATCGTATGGAGCGTTTTGTAGAAGCCTACCCTAAAAGTGAGCGCCTGGCTGAAATCGCATTTCTAGCCGCAAAAAGTTATTATCAAATTTCCCCATCATATTCAAAAGATCAAACGGAAACTATAGACGGAATTGAAAAACTTCAAGAATTTATCAATCGTTATCCAGATTCTGAATATTTTAGTGAAGCCAATACATTGGTTCAAGAATTGGATGCAAAAATTGAAAAAAAGGCCTATGAAATAGCGTTGCAATATCATACCACTGGTCCATTTCACAGAGATTACAACTCGGCCATTACAGCATTTGATAATTTTTTAGAAAAATTTCCTGGCACCAAGTACAAAGAAGACGTTTTATTTTACAAATTTGACTCAGCGTATCAGCTCGCTATCAACAGCGTTCCTTGGAAACAAAAAGAACGTACAGAAAAAGCATTCTCATTTTATAAAAATTTAAAACGCTTTTTTCCTGAAACAAAATACCTAGAACAGACAGAGTCAATGCATGAAGAATTGCAAGACATCAAAAATAATTTAACACCAAAAAGTTAATACTAATGGATTTAAAAAAAGTAAAAGCACCATCAACTTCAGTGACTTACAATCGTAACGAGATCGATGCACCAACTGAAAATATTTATGAAGCTATTTCTGTAATATCAAGACGTGCTGAGCAAATCAATACTGATATCCGTAAAGAATTGATTGACAAACTTGAAGAATTTGCAACATACAATGATAGC
>Ga0209138_1001222_pt1 | contig 22529 bp, 40 predicted proteins | sample SaaInl3SG_22_DNA_FD_184645 | JGI IMG/M metagenome (GOLD analysis project Ga0209138, IMG submission 184645) | Marine microbial communities from expanding oxygen minimum zones in the Saanich Inlet - ESP_153SG_22_DNA (SPAdes) (version 2) | ecosystem: Environmental > Aquatic > Marine > Intertidal...
TGCTTATAGCTTCTTTAACCATTTCGTAAGTAGCGTCTGTAGGTTTGTCAGACACTACGTCACCTGTCCAAATACGCAGCTCCAGCCAAGCGCTAGGCTCTAGTGTGCTGTACTGCGAAAAGAAGGGGCTTCTTAGGTTTACCTGTCTATATGTAGCCATTATATTTTACCTTTATTTCTTAATTTCTGTCTTATCTTTTTCTCTAGTTGGTTAGCCATATTTCGGGCTATGTCGTCTGCTGCCGCTGAGTGGTATTTATTTAGGGTTACTTTAAGGCGTTTGTTGTAGGGCTTCAAAAAGAACATACTTCTCTTTATTCCCTTCTCGTAGACGCTCTTAGCAATCGGGTAAGCTAGGCTAGTGTCTATGCCTTTTTTCTTGCACCAATTAGTTATTGGCTTTAGAGGGACTGATTTAAAACGCCCTGAGAATTTATAAGGACTTTGTCTAGCGCTAATAGGTGAAGCCTTAGAGCCTCTTACCCCCTCGTCTATGTACTTACCATACTCCAGCATAGAAAACGTGAGAGAAGGCATAGTAGAGCCTCCTGTGAAGCGCCCACTCATTCCTCTATTCATCTTTTTTTCTACGTACCCCTTAATAGAGCTGTGCAGCTTCCCCGAGGCTTTGTGTCCCCCCATAGTGAGGTTACGCTTCGACTGAGAAACTACGTACTTTTTAAAGTTCTCTAATACCCTAGTAGCTTTGGGGTAGTTGGTGGTAATCTTTAGCACAGGTCTAACGTGTTCTTAATAATCACAGAGAAGGTAACCCCGCACCCTGCTAACTTGTCTTTAAATCGCTCACTAAAGAACTCTACCTCTATTTCGTCGTCGTCCACTTGGAAGCCGTTAGCGTATAGCTCCCCCCTCATTAGCTCCTGAATAGTTTTAGTAGCCGCTGAGAGCATGGAATTAATAACGTAGTGCTCGTTATCATTCCCGTAGAATTTATCAACCTGAGCGCTCTTATTCTCGTCCACAATATCTAGGAACAAAATAGAAATGTCTACTACTAGGAATCCCTCGCCCATACGTGCCGAACTCATTCCTACGTGAGCCATAGGGTAAACGTCCCGCTTTTCTAGCTCGATGTCGAATAGGTCGCCGAAGCTCACAGAGTTTATAAGGGCGTTACCTTCTAGCTCTGTCTTAATAGCGTCCGTAAGTCTAAATAAATTATTCATTATTTCCTTCTATATCTTATTCTCTCTATTTCTGTTTTCTCCTTTTCAAACTCTAAGAACAGGAGCGCCTCTAAGTGGTTCATTTCGGTTACTGCTCTGTATTTTGTAGCATCACCTTGAGCAAGTGCATAGAGGGAACTAAACCAGCCATACTTTGCGGCAAATTGTCCCTCTCTAGAATAGTCTTCTCCTTCTGAATCGCTTCCCTCAAATAGTGCGGGGAAACCGTCAGCAATTCGTTTGCGATATTGTAAAAAAAAACCACCGCCGCCGTAATTAATCCTAGAGGCATTTCTTTAGCCTTAGCGTGAACCTCAGCGCTAGGGTTATAAGGCTCTATAGTATAGAGTTCTTTATAGGACTTTACCACAGGTCGGAACATTACAGCCGCCGCTTTGTGCATCTGTGACGGGTCTTTTAAGCCTTCCTCTATGTCTATGTACTCTCCTAGTGTCATGTCCTCTAAAACGGGCAGGAAACCGTATTTAACGCCGTCAAAATCGAAGGTATTAGTAAACGGTCTCTCCTGATTTAGTACCGCCATTATTTCCTCCTGTATGTCCTCGGCTTCCTTCAGTGGGAAAGCCGCCGCAGTTTTCAAGTCTACACCGCAAAAAATTTCTATAGTTTTGTGGAGTAAGAACTCAGGGTCTGCGCCCTCTATGTTAACTTTAGCGAAGCGCTGGTACTCCCCTAGAGTTATGTCGTCTATTTTTGTAGGTACTGCTATTTGCATTTTTTTCTTTTCTTAAAAACAGCCTCAGCGCTCTAGTGAGGTCATAAAAAAAGACCCCGAAGGGTCTCTCTACTTAACTACCACAGCCTTCGCACTCGGGGTTATCAATGCTACAGGCTTTTTCGTTTGCCTTGTCTGTTGCTAGTTCGTCGATGAAGTCAGCGAAGTCGTCGCTAAAGTCAGTGTCGTTCATGTTCTCTGTTTTTATAGTTAATAAATTCGTCTTCTAGTGCCTTTGTATAGAAAACCTGTAAGTCTTCCCCTAGGCTTTTTGTTAGCACACTTACCACCACCATAGCCGAGCTCTCGTTAGAGGTTGTGTCTACTAACTCGGTCTGTAGAGTCTCGGGGTGCATTACGTAAATTCTGTACATAGTGTTTATTAAAAACAGGAGAGAGGCGGTAGCCCCTCCCCCGTGGATTCTTACTCTACTCGGTCATGGATAGCTATAGGAGCGTTAAGACCTGTTACGTCGTAGTAACTAGCGCAGCTAGTGTAGGCGAAGTTACCGCCGAACATTGAGTGCACCCCTGAGCGGTAGATAGTGTAAGGCTTTACAATAGTGCTGTAGTTCTTGCGTTCTACCACTACCAGGAAGTCTCCGTAGGTCTCGTAGATTTCCTCTAGAGCGTCCTGAGTGTTACCCTCTAGTTTGTTAGGGTTAACCATAGCTAGAGATACCTCTCTGCTGCTTAGTCCGTTGTTAGTACAGTCATAAGAAGCGTTACGTAGGATTGAGGCGATTGTTTTTGCAGTTTTCATAGTCGTTTGTTTTATTTGTTGTTGTTTGATGGTACAAATATAAGGCACTTTTATAAACCTGCAAACTTTTTCGCAATTTTTTTAAAATTATTTTTTTCTGTAGCAGAAAGCCCGTCCCGTCTGCTTATAACGGTTGCGCCTATCTAGCTCTCTCTTACACTCTATTAACTTCTCCCTAGAGAACCATTGGTAAAGCGTTATAACGTCCTCTAGCGCCTTCCTAGTCATAAACCTAGCCTCCATTACCTCCTATTGTAGTAGTGTAGGTAAATCTCGTCCAGCTTATCCGCTAACTCTGCTGAGTTCTGCTTATACTTTTCCCTGCCTCTATGAACTGCGTTACCTATCTCTATCTCGATATTAACATAGTGTAGGTTAATCTTCTTACCGTTGTAATCAGTCCTATATGTCTCCTTTAAAGGAACGACGTAGGCTCTGAGGTGATTCCCTGCAAAAGCCCACTGTCTAGCCTTTAGTCCTTCCTCAGTCATGGTCTGGGTATAGTAAACGGTTGTAGGCTCTAAGTACGTCCTCGTATTTGCGTATTTGCTCCTGCGCTTCCTCTAGGGCATAAGTCAGGCTTTCGACCCGAGCGCTTAGGTATTCTATTCTTTCGTTGTTATTCACTGCTTATTTAGTTTAGAGTTAATAAATGCGAAGCTCTGCTCTAGCTTCTGAAGGGTGAGACGCTGCTCCTCTAGCAACGCCTCTAGTTCTTTGTGTAAATCTTCTCTGCTCATCTTACTTGGTTTTTAATATGCGTACCCTTTGGCTCTTTTTTTGTTGTTCATCTTATCAAACCAACCGCTTATGTGTAGTTGCGGAACAGTAACCATTTCGAAGTTACCGTCGGCGTCGTACTTCCTTCTAGAGACCATAGATACCTCTACGACCTGCGACTTAGGAAGCCATTCATTGTCAATGAGTATCGCCTTTTCACTTGTTCTCGATACTGTCCACAAGCCCTGAGTCCAACTAACGCAGTCGCCATCAAAGGTTATGAGGTCAAATTCTTTCAGTTCGTTAAGTACGTTTGCATTTTTCATAACAGTTATTTTTTGTTGTTTGATAGTACAAAGATAAGGGGAAAACTTAGACTACCAAGCTTTCCCCCTATTTTTTTTATGCTTCTTTGAAAATTCTAGTAGTAACCTGAACCTGCCCCTCGAAGTTAGGGCTGTAAGAAGTAACCTCTACGCCTTCTAATAGTTGGCGAACTTTCTCACGTCCTCCTATGCTTTCGAAAAACTTAATAGTGTCCTTGTCGATACAGTTGTTAAAGAACTCCTCTGTAACAGTCTCTGTAGTTCTGCTAGTCTCTACGCTTTCCGCTCTAGCTAGTGTCATAGTACGGGCTGCCTGTACGTCGATGTTCTTGTTAATTGTTAGAACTTTGTTTACTTGTGTCATTTGGTAAGTCTTCATAATAGTTGTTTTTTGTTGTTGTTTGATAGGTCAAATATACAACCGTTTTTTTAACTACCAAATAAAATCCAAAAAAACTTTATTTTTTTTTAGCCTAGGTAATATCTCCCAGCCTGTGGGTTACTCAGGTGGTAGCTAACGAAATACCTAATACCGTCTATAGCGTGGTTAAAGTCGTCTATAGCGATGTCCTTACCGTCTTTCCAAGTGTAGTTATTTAGCTCACGTATTAGGTTCTTAGAACTTGGGTCTATGTATAGCTTATAGTCCTGCATTAATCCTATGCCTAGATTAATACTACCCTGCCCTTTTATAGAGGGCTTAATGTTTAGACCGTGGTTAGCCTTAAGCTCGTGCAACAGTCGAGGCTCTGCCGAGTCTCCAATAATAAGCTCCTGTCCTTTGAGCTGTCTCTTAAGAGCTACGGCAATATCCGAGGTAGTCATACCTGCCGAGTAGATAATCTCCTTAAGGTGTATCTCTTTAGCCTTCTTATTAATGCTTACTATAGTCGCTGTGGTAGGGTCGTTAGAAAATCCAAAGTCCATACCTACGCCGTAGTAGTCACCTCTAGGGTCAAATGGTCTGACTTCCCAATTAGTGAAGATAACCCCCTCAGCTACATTACGCCAACCCCCTAAAATTTGTGCCTCGAACTCGTCGGGGCGCTCTGCCTTCATTCTCTCGACATTAGCTAAAAAGGTTCGGTCTAGGTGCTTTATATTGTCCTCGTACGTGGTATGTATATAGGTAGTGTCCTCCAGCGTTACGCTGTCTCCTCCCTGTAGTCCTCTAGACTCAAAAAAGCGGGTGTAAACCCAGTGCGCCTTAGTAGCTGGGTTCATTACCATAATAACCCTATTCTGCGCCTCCTTAGAACGAACCGAAAGGTCTATCTTATCAAATAGCAGCTCGTCAGGCATTTCCTCCGCCTCGTCTAATATCCATGTGGTGATACCGTTTAAAGACTTGAGGGCTGCCGTCTGATTACCTGAGCCTGTCTTAAGACCTCGGAAGTAGATTCTGTTTCCTGTGAGCTTGTTCGTTATATCCGTTTTATTAACTACGAAGTGCTCATCTAGACCTAGCAGCTCAATCTTCTCTACCATTTCAGGAATAATAGAGGTAGACGCTGAGGTCATTGTGTAACGTGTGAACAGGATATTGTGTCCCTTCTCAAACGTCAGCAGCAGAATCATTGTTGAGATAGAGAACGACTTAGACGAACCACGCCCCCCTGTTACAATGTAGTAGCGGGAGGGGGAGTTGAATAAGGGCTTATATTTAGGGCTTAGTTTTATCACTACTCCTCGTCTGTGTCAAATGAGACTAACCCCTTAAGTGTTACGTTGAGGTCTACCTCCCCTGAGGTGTGTAGGTCTATCTCTTGCTTAGGCATACCCGCACGGTACTTCATAAACAGCTCTATAGCTCTTTGGTCTCCTGACTCAATGCGCTCTAGTAGCTTTTGCATAACTACGTTAACGTCTATGTGCTCGTCCATTATTTGACGAATGTTTATAACCTCGCCCTTAGTAGGTCTCCCTGCGCCTTCTCGCGCCCCTCCCCAATTCTTATCGTGGTGCTCTTGTCTAGGCATCTTGAAATATCTTGAAATTCACGTGTTTATTTAAAAACAGTACTGTTCAAAATCTAACACCTAGCCTGTGAACGCTTTAAGACTTTTTTCTAGCTGCTCAATGCGTTCGGCTGCTTTTAAGCACAGTTCTTCTGCTTCCCTAGCTCTATATATAGCTTGTACACGTTCTTCGCTTAGCTTAGCTCTAAGGGTCTCAAATGCGTACCTTTCTGTCTCTAGTGTGGTGACGTATGCTAACTGTCTAGCGTATGCGTCTCTAAACTCCTTGAGCTCGGGGTTACCTGAGGCCTCTGTCCACTTACTGAGCATCTCTAGGCTGTAGATTTGGTCTGAGACGTTCTGCATTTTTAATAGGTTGCTCATTCAGTCTATTTGGTTTTATTCTTTTGTTCTCTGTATAAGGTGAAATCAAATCCATCAGTTAATACTGCAACTAATGTTACAATAAAAAGTACTAACAATGGTGACAGCTTAATTATTGTTTCCATTGTCTTTGGTGTTAAAGGTTATGCCATATCCTTGTAGACTTGAGTCCCTTTGTAACTCGTAGCCACCAAATCTACGCGCGCAGATTAAATAACCTATACACTTTTCTTTTTCAGAGTAATTCCTTATATCAAAAAAAGCAGGGGACACTTTAATCTTTCCTTTATATGCAAGAATATATGCCTCTACTACGGCATCGTTTAATAGTTGAACTAATGTTTTCATTTCTCTTTTGTTTTTAAAGTAACTGCATAACCAAACTACCAACACCCCAAGATGCTACCACAATTAACCAAAACAAAGCCCATATCTTAAGTCCATAGCATATATAGCAGTCGGCTTCTTCGTAAAATTCTTTGGGAGTAAAAGCCTTGCCCGTCCAATAAGCACCTATTGCAAGTAGTGCTATTACAATGATTCCTATTATTATTTTCATTTCTCTTTTGTTTTAAAGGTTTGCGCCTACTTTTTTATGTGTGCGCCTATAATTGTAGGGATTCACCCTTACTTAATCGTCGTCTATATCCTCGTAGCCCTCGTCTATATATCCCTCGGGAAGGTCGTCGTCTCCGTACCACTCCTCCTGAAGCACTACAGGCTTAACCTTACAGCTCTGTTTACCGTGAGCGTGTAGGAAGTCCGCTATAGCCTCTCTGATTCCCTGAGCTACCTCTAGCTCGTCCTCTAGTGCGTACATTTGCATAGCCTCGTACAAATCTTCGGGCGGCAATCCGTGTGCTAATGAGAATATAGCGCTTTCGTAGTTGGCTCTCACTACAGACTCGTCTAGACTCATATTTCACCCTCTTTGTGGTATTGTGATAGGTCAATTAGTTCGTCAATAAAAAAAGCGTCGTAGAGTTGCAGAGCTGCCTCGAGTTTTAACTGCCCCTTTTCTAGTGTCTCCTGACTCGCTTTAAATATACCTATGTCTGTGGTTGTCTTATCAATTACCAGCCAATAGAAGTCGGGTACGTCGTACATTTGAGTATAGAGGTACGCCTGAAGGTCATAATCGTATTTATCGACAGTAAAAGCAAACTGATTTTTAAGAGTACCGTTCTTTAGCTCCACGTCCTTAAGTCCGTCGTTGGTTGTCTTTACGTCTGCTACGAACTGCCCCGCTCTGTAAATATCGGCTTTAGCTCTTACAGGTATTCCGTCGAATAGGGTCAGCTGAGGAACTTCCACCTCTGAGCCATTTAGGAAGCTTACACAGGCTTCGTTTTGTAGGAAGGCTGTCGCTATACGGTTGTTCATGTATTTCTCCTTTAGAGTGTACGTGTAAGGCTTACCGTTCTGCTCTACGGCTAATTTCCATTTAGTGGTGTTCTTAGAGCTGGTGTCTATAAATGTGAACTCGTCGTACTTCTGAGGCTCTAGTATTTCAGTATGCACTAGCTTACCGTCTCTTAGGGCTTGTGTCTCAGGGTCAGGTTTGCGGAGCTTATAGTCGAACCATTTAGGAGACTTAAGTAAATGCTTCATGCTCGAGTAACTTAGTGCCTTGTCAGTGCCTAGCCATTCGTAGTAGAATTGGTCGTCTAACATATTGTCAAGTAGCGTCTGTAGCTCGTGAGTCGAGCCGTCTAGTAGTGTTATTTTCATTTTTCCTTACCTGTTAAATATATTAATACTGCACTTATTGTAAATGCTACCAAAACTATAACCCATCTTAAGTCTATCATTTTATTCTGTTTTAGTAGTTGATACCTCTTTATAAATCCTCCTTAGTATTGCTTTAGACTCGTCTACGCTGTAGCCCGATAGATACATAAGAATAAGCTCCTCTATGCTCGACCGTCTAGCCGTCTTATCTGTGGACTCTATCTTTTTAGACAGCGAGTCTATTATCGGAATCCAGCGCTCTACTGCCGTTATGTACATAGGAGCTCCAATCCTAAGCTGTTGCTCTACAACCTTAGAAGCGTGGTACACTGTTGCCCTGTCAATCTCTAGGAGCTCAGACAGAGGGGCGTGTTTGATTTTGAACCTATTTAATAAGATTGAGGTAAGCGAGTGCCTCGCTAGAATTACTTCCTGTCTTCTCGTCTTCTTTAACGGGTTCACTCCATACTCTCGCTGGTACGTCTTCGCTATCAGTTCTATTAGGTCTTTGCTGAGTTTCATATTCGTAGAATTTCCTTATTTGTTTTACTAGTCTTTGTTTTCTGTTGTTTACTGCTGCGTATGTTACGCCCTGCCGCTCTGCTATCTCTTTGACGGTGTACCCCTGCACTAGCAGCTTAATAAGTTCTGAGTTCCTGTCTATAAGGCAGTGCTCAGCGTCGGTTATTAGGTTGTCTATCTCGGGCTGCTCGTCTGTCAGCCTGTCTAATATACTCCTGCTGTCGTCTGCGTCGGTGTAGAAGCTTGACTCATTATATACCTCAGCCTTGCGTTTTTTAGCCTCCTTATACTTAATCATTTTAGAGATACCTGAACGAACAGCCCACTCTGCCGCCGAGTTCATGTGGCTCTTATTCTCGTACTCAGTGCCTCGTCTTCTTATTAGCGCCTCCATAGAATAGAACTCAGCTCTCTCTAGGTCTTCTTCATTTGCGAAGTAGCCGCCTCGCTTACGGGATACATAGTGTACGAACCTTTTATCTGTCGGGAAGTATTCAGCTATTTCTTTATCCGTTAATTTCATCTGCTTCTAGGTCTTCTAGTTCAAAAATTTCTTCTTCGAGCAAATCGTTATATAGGTCTATAGCTCTGTAGAGTTCTGTTAAATTCATAGTTATAAAAAGGGGGATTTTCACCCCCTCGGTTTTTATTTTACTTCGTCAATTTTATAAGTTAGACGGTCTCCCATTAGCGCCTTCATTTGCTTAGCGTGTTCTGTTACAAAAGATAGAGAGCCTGTGTAAATGTGGTTTCTTTTTGCACCTGAGCGGAAGTATTGTACTTTGTAAGTTTTCATTTGTTTTTTGTTGTTTGATTACATGACAAATATACGGCAGTTTTTTAAACCTACAAACTTTTTTAGATTTTTTTTTGAAAAAAAGAAAAGGGGCTAAGCCCCCTCTCTAAAGTTCCTGCCCCTCTAGGTATCTCTCTAGAGCTGCTAGAGACCTCCACGCCACCTTAGTTAAGTGGAGAACTCCGTCGTCGTCCATAGGGTTAACGCTGTGGTCTATTAGGTGTCGAGTCAAAGCGTCCAGCTCGTCTGTGCTTTTGTTCTTGTCCCAATGCAGCGGAGCGTCGGGGTGGTGCTGGTCGTTACCAGCTTGGGAACATTTCGCTACAGCCTTAAGAGCCTGTGGAAAGTATTTCAGAACTCCTGTGTAAACAGGTGTAGCCTTACGGTCTTCTGCTTTTGTTTTACTCATTTTCTCTTACCCATTAGGTCTAACATTTGCTCGAGGATAAAGCAACCAACGCCCCACGCTAAAGCGAAGATAAGGGCAGCTTGAATAGTCTCTAGAATCAGAGCGGTAACAAAAGCCGCAGCGATTCCGTCAAAGTTAGAACCTAGGGAAAACATAATTTTCTTAAACATAGTATTTATTTTTTGGATTTATATTCTACAGAACCATTAACTCATTAACGGCGGTGCGCCCACCGATTACAACAGCGCAGCCTATAGCTGGTTTTTTACCTGCCTTAGCGTAAGCCATAGCGTAGCTCTCGTGGTCAATACCACAGCCTACCTGACAGCCGAAGATTCGGGTATTAGCTCCTACAAAGTATTCAGTATATGCTTGAGTGTGCAGGTGTCCCTGTACGGTGCTCCTCATATCTGCTTTCGCCTTCGTCTTAGCCGTCCCTGCTTCTCCGTGTACGTAGTGTACGCCGTCAATATCTACAGAGGTTACGAAATTCCATTTAGGGGTGTTCAGGACTTCCTTATAGTCCTTTATCCACCTATTAGGAACTGCTGAACTCTGAGCCTTACGCATAATAATACGGTCGTGGTTTCCTATTGTAACGTCTGCGTCAGGGAAACGGTGATACCAGCGGCTTAGCCTGTCTATTGCTAGGTCTAGCTCCTGAGCTCCTCCCATTCCGTTGGCGTCTGTCTCATGGTAGCTGCTGTAGTGGTTGTCTATTACGTCACCAATAAACACAACCCTATTACAGTTGTAACGCTCGTACACTTGTACACAGTGCTCGAAATAGCTGTCTAAATCGAACGGAGTGTGAAGGTCTCCAATAACTAAAACTCTAGTTTCGTCATTGTTAAAAAACTCGTAGTTAACGAGCTTCTGTCCTGACAGTCGGGGTCTCGTTTCTTTCATTATTCCTTTTCTTTTATTAGCTCCGCAACATGGAAAAGCTCACCCGCTACTCTCTCGTATTCGGGGTGGTCGTGTTTGCCTATACTGTCTAGAGCGAGGAGTCTAGTCGCTAACGTGTTTGCGATAGCTTCCAGCTCCTCTTTGCTCATAGCTCTAAGGCTATTAGTCTCTAGCTCTTTCATAAACTCTTTTTAGCTCCTCAGCCATTTTAGCTACACACACGCCACAGCTGCTAACTACTCTCTTAGAGTTAAAGATGTGGTTATAAATTTCTACGAGCTTCTCCTGAGTCGGTCTATTTACGTAGGAATGACTTACAGAGAAGTAACCCTCTAGCCATTCGTACTGCTCGTCTAGTAAGTCGTTAAGCTTACGGTTAGGGAAAAGGTCGTTAAGCTTCTCAGCCCGTGCCTTACAGCCGCAATCGTCAGTAATTGCCTCGACTACTGCCTTAATGCCTGTAGCCTCTGTCACCTTCTCGATTTTAGAGCCTAAGCCCTTGTCTGCTGCCTCTCCTAGAATTTCTAGAACTACAGCCTTTTTAACCTTGAGCTTTTGCGCTATCTTACCTGCGCTTAGCCCCTCGTCGTGTAGGTCGAACACCTTCTCGTTCAAATTATCCATAATTTTTGGATTTAATGTAGCTCAAACATAAGGAATATATCTGAGACTACCAAATTATTACTCTATTTTTTTCCGAACTTTTCAATAAACTCCTTATAGTCGTCGTACAGCTGTTCAGCTATGTAAAGGCGGCAACGCTTCATAGATAAATAAATTGTACGATTACCAACGCCTGACTCCTCGGAGATTGTCTTATAAGATTTCCTAGTAGTACAATACTTTTTAAAAACAGCTGAGTCGAACCATTCAATATCTGAGGTAGGGTCTGCTACAGCTTTGTCCAGCAGTCTAAACATTTTCTGCTCTAGCTCGTCCTCTGCCTGTCTCTGTTCGTCGAACTCCTCTGTTAACATATATTTTTCCTCCATGTCGTACTCGTCACCCATAAAGGAGTAGTCTAGGTTAGACTTCTTTTTTATGTCGTTAATCACAATAGAACGCAACACGAAAAACACGTAACCCTTAGAGACCTTTTCCGTCTCGCTGTCTATTACCTTTTCGTACAAATTCTCGTAACGCATTAGGCGTAAGTAAGCCTCCTGTACGTAGTCCTCGGCGTAGTTCCTGACAGTCATATTATTACCTGCTATTGCCTTGACCATGTCCACGTAGTCCGAGTGGTATTGGCTTAGTAAACGTATTGCTGTTCGTGTGTCCATTTCTTAAAAGTTTAGGTCAGGACTCCCTAGAGGAATCTCTTTGTTAATTTGTGGCTGTACAGTCTTTATAGGGTCAATTCCAGCAACCGTGAAGGCTACGTTACCCGCCGCCATTCTAAGCGAAATAGGAGCGTCTATAGAGGTTGGTCTTCCGCCTGTTTCTGTCTCCTTAACCTTTAGAACGTGAATGTCTGAGATAACCCATCTAGTAGGGTGACCTGTCAGCCTGTGAACCGAAAGTACGTCGTCGGCTCTGTTGCCCCACTTACCCCCGCCTTCTACGTCAGCCATTGAACACGGCTGAGGTAAACCCTCGAACTCGTGACCGCTTGGGTACTTTCGTCTTAAAGCCTCTGTTACTGCATGAGCATTTAGCCATACAGAGACGTTATTCTCTTTACAGAAAAGTCTTATTTCCGAGGCTATTTGGTAATCGTATTCGTGAGCGCCTACAGAGCGTAATAAAGCGGGGTCTTTTGTAAGCGAGTTGTAAGGGTCTATAAGCATACCGTCGTAGTTCCATGCGTCCTTTATTGCTTTCGCTTCAGCCATAAGGTCTCTAGCGCTATATAGCCTGTCTACTTTTATAATTTTGAAGTGGCTGTTAATCCAATCTAACTGCTCTGCTATGAATTTGTCGGGGAGCTGTTGTATAGGCATACCTGTACGAAATTCTAAAATTTTACGGGCTATGCTGTAGTCTGTGTTTTCGCTGGAAAAGATTAACCACCGTAGACCGTGTTTCATAGCGTACGCAGTCATTAGGTAGATAACTACTGTAGTTTTACCCGTGTTAGCGTGTCCTACGCAAATGTTAAATGCCCCCTTCTTAAACCTTAAGAACTCGTCTATCTCTTTTACCCCTAGCCCCATACCTTGCTCTATTCTGTCGTATTTTACGTCGTAGAGCTTGGATTTGATTTCCTCTATACTGCTAATCATGTGTTTTATTTGTTTGTTTGGGCAAAGATAATAAAAAAGGGGAGACTACCAAAGCCTCCCCTAATTTTTTTAGAACGGTAAGTCGGGGGTTACTCGACCCGCTGTAGATTGCTCCTGAGCTGTTACGCCTTGTTCTACTCGCTCGGCTGCCGTAATGTTTCCGTCAGTCCAAACTACCTTACCGTTTCCGATGTAGGTTTTAGGAGCTTTGTTTTCACGGTCTTCTTTAGACTGCTCCATAGCAGCTGAAGCGTTCTGACCGTATTGGTTTGTTTCGTCCTGCACAAAAACTGTAACGTTAGCCCAGCCTTTGTCGTTAAATTGAATCTTATCCTTACTGATTCCTACTGAAATAATTGCACTCATTTTTTACTTTTTTTAGAGTTGTTGTAATTTTGTTTCTAGGTCTGGCGACAGCTCGTACTTATGCTTTACGTCAGCTATTGTAAACTTACCTGACTTGAGAGCTGAAACTACTCTAACGTATGCTTCAGAGTTCTCTTTAAGCTCCGCCTTAGCTGTTGTAACGCTTTTTCCGTGCGTGTTTGTAGCGTCTGCGTCCCTTGTGTCGTCAATCAGAAATAAACCGTTTAGAGCGTACTTACGAGCGTAGCTTGAAGCTGCTCCTGTAGCCTGAGACTTGTCCATTCCCTTTTTATTTAAATCAATCCCCGCCTGTGCGGTTACTCCGAACGATTTCTCGCCGTCGGTCACTGAAGCCGTAGCCTCTATAAAGTATTCGCCGTCTACGTTTACCACCTTGTCCGAGATTGCTAGTAATAATCCCTGAGCGTATAGCAGCGGCTTAACTGCTTCTAGAATATCCTCACAGCTTCTATAGTTGTAATTGCCGAAGGAGTTCCTTTGGTTCTTAGGCGCTTTTAACTCCGCCTGAATTTTAATAAGTCTCTCTGTCATTTTTTGTTTTTTGTTTTTAACGATAGTGCAAACATACGAATAATTTTTGACACTACCAAATTATTATTGGATTTTTTAATAACTCTTTTCTACGATAGCGAAGGCATAGTTAAGGGCTTCTATGTCTTCCCATTTGTCCTTAATCATTCTCTTAAGAACTTCCTCGCTGTACTCTGAACGAATTACTCCGTCAGCCATAAGCTCTAGTAGACTGTGCTGGTAATTTAGGTCTAGTAACTGCGCCTCGATAATGTCTGAGGCTCTACGTGCTGTTTTCATATTATATTGGTTTTTATAGAGGCGGGTTTCCCCGCCCCTGTTTTTTTTATTTTCCTTCTGCGATTTCCTCGATGTTATTCCATACGGTTAGCCAACCCTCTTTAGTTCCGTGCTCTGCTTTTTCGAATATGAATGCAGACGTAAAGCTTACAGGTGTGAATGCTGACACGTGGTCTGAGGCCATAGCGTTAGCCAACCACTGTGAGGCTGTTTCCTCGCTGAAACACTCTTTTAAGAATTGAGTCATTTCGATTGGGTTGAACTCTGCGTTTAGTGCTAGTTGTGCTTGAGTTTGAAGTTTCATAATTTCTAGTTTTTAGTTATTTGTTGTTGTTTGATAGTACAAACGTACGGCGGATTATTTATCCCACCAAATAAAACACCAAAAAAAATGAAAAAAATTTTCAAAAAGATTGTAAAGCCTTGGTTTCCTTAAGCTTAGCGTCGTAGTATTCAAACACCTCAGCCCACTCAGGGTCGGTGAGCTTGTGTATTTCCTTAGATTTCTGTAGTAGCTCGGAGCTTAGATGTTCACCTAGAGCTAGACTGTACTCGTATTGTCTGCCGTACTCAAAGCGGTTGCACTTTCGACACTGTGCGTACACGTTACGCTCGTCGTATCTAGTAGCCATGTGCTGACGACCTATAAAGTGCCCAGCGTCAGATTCTGAGAAGTGAATAGTTTTATTACAAGTAATGCACTTACAGTAGCCCGTGTGGTTGTCGCAGTCCCTGCGTCTAATGTATTCGTGGAATACCTTATCTATTTTGGTTTTCCAATACTTGAGAGTTTTCTTAGCCATAGACAAAGGGTAGGGGGGACAGGACAAAACCCTACAAAAACCTGCCCCCTTTAGCCTACCAAATGAGTATTAGTAGTTTTCTTAAAAACAGGCTTTTAGAAAAAATGTCGCCTCAGATTTGGAAATGTCAATTTTTTTTTGTAACTTTGCAAAACAAATGAAATACCTCAGAGGATAACTTCCACAAAAACAAACTACTACAGAGTAAGTCAGTCTATAACCTTACCTTCTCTTAGAGTAAGTCAGGTTAAAGGCTTACCTCTTTATGGTAGAAGCAACCGTTTTACAAGTCTTTAGAGACACGTTAAGAATACGCCCTAGCTGTGTTCTATAGCCTCTTAGTCTTTTCAAAAGAACGACCTCCAAAGTAAGCTACAAATACCGTAATAAGTAGAGATTTTAATAGCTCTATCCATTCTAAGCCCACGTTAAAGGAGTTGCCTGACGAGTCGCCTATAATTAAAATAACTGTAGATAATGTTAGGAACGCTAGAGTTACAGGTCTGATATTCTTGGAGAGGAAGCTGTCGCTATTCATGTCAGCTTTCCAGCGCTCAGAAACCCCTTTCATGTCCTCAATATCCAGCTCTATAAGTTTAATAGCGTAAGCTCTCTGTTCCTGTGTTAATTCGTTAGGGTCTCTAGTTAATACCTCAATAGCGCCCACTAAGTCGCCTGTAGCTATCTTAGAAACCACCTCAGCACCACCACGGAAACCTAGAGACTTTAGGTAATCTAAAGCTCTACCTCCTAAGTTCTTTTTTTCGTCGCTCATTATTCGTTTATTAAGTATTTATATTCGTCTGCTACTATGAAGCTCGGACAGGCTTTGGCTGCGAACTCATTGTGACCGTGTAGCGTTGCGCTATACTGTTTCATTAACCCCCAAAGCAAAACCTCCAGCGTAGCCTTCTGCTCAGGTGTCCTAGTGTCTTTAGGTGTCTTACCGTCCTTCTCTACGCCTCCAATATAGCAAACGCCTATACTGTTGCTATTCTGCCCGATTGTGTGAGCACCCGAGCGCTTTAAAGGTCTACCTATATGAACGCTGCCGTCTAAGTAAACCACAAAGTGGTAGCCAATATCTGACCACCCTCGACCGTTTACGTGCCACCCTCTAATAGTGTCTACGTCTATATGCTGCCCCTCTCTAGTAGCTGAACAGTGCAGAATTATTTTATCTATTTTTCTCATTAAAACCAATTTCTAACAAAGTTCCCTATAATCATCATTATTAGCGTACCCATAATACCTAGGATAGCTTTAAGCTGCCTGTTAAAGTTTCTAAGTTTATAGACCTCGCTAGAGATATTATTCACTCTAGACACTAGCCCCTTAGAGTTACTGTGTACGTCGTCCTGAAGCAAAAAAAGTATGTGCTTAATGTCCTCTTTTATTTCGGTCATTTCGTCGTTCATTTCGTCGAAACGGTTTGTTAATTGCTTTACTTCCACTCTCTCTTTTTGTGTCATTTCATATTACGTATTTAGAGTCCTAGTCCCTGTGTCGTTTATACTAGTTCCGAACTCTCCGTTAGAGTCCGCTGTGTTGCTGTCAAAAGTAAACTCTGTAAGCAGCCCTGAGCTGTGGCTATTCGCTGCGTCTACAATTACGCCAGAGTTGTATATAGTCGAAACCTCTCCCGAAGTTAGAACGTCTAGGTATATCTTAAACTCGTCTACACCACCGTAAAAAGCTCCCCCTGTTGTAGCGTAGTTATGAGCATTGTTTCCTATACAAATATAGTTAACTGCTGAGGTGCTTCTAGTTCCGCTGCTAGATGCTGCCGAGCTGGTTAGTTCTACTCCGTTCCAATATAGCTTTAATCCATTAAGGGCTGAGCTCTGAGAAGCGTCATAGGTCACAGTTAGGAGACACCAGCCGTACGAGTTTACGTTACCTCTGTTTGATGCTGTCCAAGTATTGCTAGAGCTAGTCCCCGTGCCTGTGGCTGTATTGTTGTCGTGTAGAGCATACTGACGGTCATAGTTTACGCCGTTTGTTCTGTGTCTTACCACAAACCTATTAGCAGAGGCGTTATACTGCAAAAAGAAACGGTTAGCAGTAGACGCTGAGGTAGCTCCTGCTGCGTTCTGTAAATCCCAAAGAATCTGATTCGCTGCGCTAGTTTGGTCTTGTCTAAACCATGCGCTTATAGATAGGTCTTGAGTGCCGCTAAGATTAAACGGAGAAGGTGAGCCCTGCCTTACCAATGACTGAGCGCTAGAGGCGACTAGTTTATAGTGGTGGCTGTTAGTGTAATTTGAATAACCGTAGAATTCGCTTAATGAGTCGGGGCGTGTAAATCCAGCTATAAGGCTGAGCTGTCTTAAAGACATATCTACAGTAGGCTCTCCTATCTCATTTGCTATGTCTGAGAGGCTTATAGCTCCCGAAGTTTGTAGCGCCATTATACAGTAGTTGAATTACCTGTTACGTCTCCTTTAAAGTGAGCGTTACCGTTTGCGTCTATAGTCATAACTCTAACCCCGCCTATGTACACGTCGAAGTTAGAACCGTTGGACATAACGCTTCCCACCTGAACAGCTCCCGACACGTTTACGTTACCGTCTACGTCTAGCTTTTCCGTTGGCGTAGCTGTACCTATACCTACGTTACCGCTTGAAGCAAATCTCGTACTAAAGGCTTGATTACCAACCCTAATATCAATGTGCTCTAAATAGCTAGAATCATTTACAAAGTCAATAGACTGATGTTCGGTTGAATCAATTTGAGCTGTTACCTTAAATGTAGCATTATTCCAATCTGTACCATTTGCAGTCCTAGTGTCTTTGAAGACTAAGTTTTGTCTACCCGCTCTAATGATTGCTGCTGTAGTGCTATCTCCACTAGTACCACCCAATGCACCAGCCTCAACGTCAAGTTTAGCAGCTGGGCTACTAGTTCCTATACCTACGTCTCCGCTTTGAGTTATACGCATTCTCTCGTTACGAGTATTTGAACCCGTACAAAAAGAAACACCGTCATAGCCATTAACAGAGATACCGTCTGGGCTTGTCCCTCCTCCGTTATGGTCGTAGGCTAAAATTGATGCGTTGTAATTATAAAAACCTTCTCTAAAAAATATACCCGTCTCGTTTCCAGCATTAAATGCGTCAATTAAAACAGACCCTTCAACGTGAAGTTTTTTAGCAGGACTAGTAGTCCCAATACCTACGTTACCGTCGTTGTAAAATAAATTATTAGAGTCACGCTGAAAATGATAATCAGCTCCTAGAAAATGTGGTGTGCCGTCGGGGTCGCTTTTTAAATACGCAGTTACAATATATCTATGATTATAAGTACCTGTATGAGTGTCAAATAACTTTACATTGCTTCCATCTACCCCAACCTGTGGGTGATTTGAATCGCTACCTGAACGACTTACAAACCTAGAAATCCACTGTGTATTATCTCTGTCATACCACACTATATACTTAGCTCCTGAATTAGTACCCGTGCCGTCTGTAGTGGTTTGTATAACATAGTGATAAGAAGTATTTAGGTCTATGTCGTGCTCGTCATTAAGCTTTATGACAGTACCGTTAACAATACCTGCACCTGAAACACTCGCTATGCTTGTAAAGTGTATTTTCCCACCAGCTTTTAGGCTACCTGCTTCATTAACCTCTAATTTGTTAGATGGGTTTGAAGTCCCAATACCTGCGTTACCTGTGTTTTTTATTTTTAGTAGAGGCTGGAACGAGTCACCTAAAACGTCGAAGTCGTATGTACCGACTAAAATATCCCCATAATTTGGGTTAGAGTTAAAATCGCCTATATTTATACCTTTAGTTTCGGTAGATAACCAAGAACCGCCACTATTTCTAAACTGAATTTTATCTGAACTCCCCGAGCCTTCGAGATTAATTGTAGTTGATGTTCCGTCACCAATTCGGATATAGTGGTCGTTAACGTGTAAACCTCTTGCTGGACTAGTAGTCCCGATACCTACGTTGCCACCATTTAAATACGAAACAGCATTTGGTCTACTGTCTAGCCTAACAATGTTTGCGTTGTATTGGTCTTTTAATGCAAAGTCCGCACCAGTAGCTGTTGGGTTTAGGTATGCAGTCTCTAAATTAGAAAGTTGCCACCCTTGTATACCATCTACATCTAAACGCCTAGAAGGACTAGTAGTTCCAATACCTACGTTACCTCCACCCTGTATAACCGCTCTATCTGTGTCATTAGTTCTAAATAAAATATCTCTAGATGCGTCGTGCCTAGACGATAGAACTAGGTGACCGTAGCTATTAAACGGATATGCCCCGCCGTCCCTTGTCGTGATAATAGAGCTAGAGTTTGAAGAAGGCGAAGGGTAGGAATTAACCCTCCCAGCTATAGCTATATTCGTATCTGTGGATTTACTATGCGAAATATAATCTCCTCCCTCAAAAATAGCAGAAGCACCCGACGAGCTGCTAACATAAACCGACCCCCTACCGTTTGTATCAGAGTCTACAACCTGCAAAGCATAGCGAGAAGCTCCTCTAGCGTCGTTACCGTCAATTCTAACTACGCTATCAGTAGAGCCGTTAGATTTTACATTTAACTTAGAGCTAGTAGGGCTACTAGTTCCTATGCCTACGTCGCCGTAAGCGTCTATAACCATATTGGTTACTCCGTTGTTATTGAACCAATGGCTAGTAGCGTCTGTCTGTATTGTAGCCCAAGTGTTCGGAGTAGCACCTATATACAGGTTTTTAGTATTGTCGGCTGTTGGTCTTAAGTAGCTATAGCCTCTGTCGAACTGTATTCCATAGCCTGTAACTTCTGTGTAACTTCCGTCGCTAAAGAAGGTCTTTATATTCGAGTTAATAGTACCGTCCCCAACCGTTAGCTGTGCGTTTGGTGTCGGCGTACCAATACCAACCTGACCAGCATTGTCTATTCTAACAGCTTCAGAACCATTAGGCGCAAATTTTATAGCTGAAGGAAATGAGGTTTGGTTATTTGAGAAGGTAGAAAAGGTTAATTGAGCCTCTGAAACCGACTGCTGTACGTAGTTAGTATAACCCGCTCCTGACTTTTGCTTTATAGTTCCTATAACCTCTAGCCTCTGAGTCGGCGAGGTAGTCCCCATACCGACCCTACCGCTAGAATCCACTCTAAAGCTCTCCGACCCTGTAGTAAAAAATGACACGTTACCACTAGAGCCAGGCTTTAACTGAATGTCAGAAATAAGAGAAGTCCCACCCTGACCTACCTCGATATTAGCAGAGCTATTTAGCCCTATTATGTTACGCAAATAGTTTCCGTCGTCTGACTTTATATAAGCTCCTTTTGGAACTGTTAAAGCTACGCCCGACTGTGTGTCTACTCCCGAGGAAACAGTACCCGAGGTAGTCTCTACTGCTCCTTCTACGTTTAGGTTAGTGATTACTTTATTAGCCATTATTTAAAGGGGGTTTTAGGGCGACCGAAGCCGCCCGAATTATTAAGCTCTTAGACCGTGTGAGACAATTTTCCAATCTCCAGCTGGTAGGTATATATCCATTTCGCCTGTACCGCCGTTATATACTACGCTAGTATGCACTTCTATATAGTCTGCACCGCTTTGCTCATATACGCTAATTTGAGGGGTGAACGTAGGGAAGTCCTGACCCACAACGCCGCCCTGTAGGTTATAAGTTCCACCTCCCCAAGAACTAACTACGTGCTCAGCTAAAACAAACTGAGTTTTTATGTCTATTCTATTAGATGCGTCTACGTAAGTAGCAGAAACCCCATCGTGTGAGCCGTTAGTAAGTAACGGAGCTGCGTAGTCCTGAACCTGCTCCTGAGAGAGCTGAGTGTTCGTATTTGTAGCGCTAATAGTCGTGCCTGAGATAGTCAAGTTAGACCCTGCTGTTAACCATGCGAAAGCGTTGGCTGAGTCGTCCCAGAATGCTATTCTATCTGCGTTAGGGTCGCTAAGGTTTTGGAATCCTAAATGACTTAACGAAACCGTGTCTGCTGCTACAGAAATACCCGTACCAGCTCCGACGTTTAAGGTAACAGAGCCTGAAGTTCCGCCACCCGTCAAACCGTTACCAGCTGTAACCCCTGTAATGTCTCCTACGTTGTTAGTGTACTCGTTAGAGAGTGGGATATTGTGGTAGTTTACACCGTCGTTAGTGAACTCCCAGCGGTCGGTAGTTTCGTTCCAACGTACTAAGCTGTTTTGAGCAGTTCCACGCTCTACCTCTATACCTGCATTTTCTGTAGGTGTGCCCGTTACGTCGTGGTTTAATACTACGATATTATCGCTAACAGTTAAGTTTTGAGTGTTAACAGTTGTAGTAGTCCCGTTTACAGTTAGGTTACCGTTAAAAATTGCGTCGTCCGAGAAGGTCTTAGCTCCTGCGATTGTCTGAGCGCCTGAAGTGCGTACTACAGTGCCGTCTACTTTTAGCCCTGAGGCCTCTTGAGTCAAACCGTCGCCACCTGCTACAGAGAACGTAGTACCCGTAAGGGCAATACCATTACCTGCCGAGTAAGTAGTCCCTGAAGCTAGGTCGTCCCATGAAGTACCGTTATAAGCTTTAGCTACCCCATTGTGGCTAACTATCTGACCGACGACAGGAGAGCTAGGTAGGGTCGCTACTGTTTGGAGAGCTGCGTTCTGTAGCTCGTTCTGATTTATATCTAAATCCGTTACAAATTTAATAGCCATTTCTTACTATTTTTTAGTTAAAATATGCGTCTCCTTTAAACGGAGCACTAAAGGTTAAAGTTACGTTATTTGCGTCTACGTAGGAAACCTCCCCTACTACCACGCTACCCGCTGAGTCTACTACAGTTACAGAGGGGCGTTTATTAAGTCCGTGGTACACGTTCCAGATGTTAGTAGCTGTCACCTGCTTAAATACGTACTCCTTATCCTGTCTTATTGTGGTAGTAGTTCCGTTTGCTAGTAGGAAGTCGTTAGCCGTTCCTGTTGGTGTCTTAAAACCCGAAGCCTCTAGGTCTACTGTAGACTTAACCTCGGTGTCTGAGATACTTAACGGCGTAGCGTTTCCTAGACCGTCCGTAACGGTTTTCTTAGCAGAGGTTAGCTCTGCGTTGTCGTCTAGTTTAAGGAGTCCGTCGTAGGAGTCCTTTATTTGCTTTCCTGTTAAAGTAGCCATTTATTATATATTCCACCCCCCGAAATTAGTTCTACGGTTTGGGCTCATTTCCTCCTTATTGTTTGTAAGGTATTCAGGGAAAAGGTCGGGGTAGTTTACTAAGTAGTCTACCATTCTAGTAGCGTAGTGCTGAGCGGTGTCTCTAGCCGCTTCTGTCATAGCGTTAATGTCTGAGCGATTAACTACCTCAGCGTTCTCAGCCGTTGACTTAAATACACCTTTATTATTAATGCTGTACATAGCAAAAGGAAGGTATTCTAGCAGTGCGTACTGAGCTAGTGTAGGCTTAATATAGGTAGATACCAGCGTAGCGTAATTACCCGACAAACTGTTAGCCAAAATGTCAGACTGTAGCTTATTGTATAGGCGAGTTCCTAGTAGCCCCTGAATGTGTATATCCTGAGCTATTTCCACGTATTGAACCAACCTATCGAAATCTAGGTTACCCGAAATAGGCGTGTGCCTTACTAGGTCTTTATGGTCTATAAATAGTGCTTTCATTGTATTTATTACTTTTTCTTTTTACCTTTTCCGCCTCTATAGTTAGGGTGGTGTCCTTTGTCGGCTCTGTCTATTTGCGCCTCTGCTACTCGTCGGTCGTTCTTAAAGCGTCCGCTATTTGGGTTGAAGTGCTTCTTACGTGCTTCCGCAATAGTAGCCTTTTTAACCCCATTCATAGCTCCACCTCCCCACGGAGTACCGTCTAGTTTCTCTCTCTTAATGTAAATACGTCGCTCCCATTTGTGGTGAC
>Ga0209138_1001229_pt1 | contig 22475 bp, 19 predicted proteins | sample SaaInl3SG_22_DNA_FD_184645 | JGI IMG/M metagenome (GOLD analysis project Ga0209138, IMG submission 184645) | Marine microbial communities from expanding oxygen minimum zones in the Saanich Inlet - ESP_153SG_22_DNA (SPAdes) (version 2) | ecosystem: Environmental > Aquatic > Marine > Intertidal...
CAAGCCAAGAATAATGTCCATTGTCTTTGCGCCTAAAGCAACAAAAGTTGCTCCAATGACAAACTCTGTAGCTGCGACATGTTCTGCTGCATACAAGCCCGCAAAATGAGTCCAATTGTGTAATTTATGGTTTGGAACAGGAAGCTGCTCTTCATGCATGTTTTCGAATTGTTGAAAATCAGTTATTTGGTTCATTTTTTTCCTTTAATTACCGGTAATACATACTAATATAACTAAATTGACGGGAGATTAATACCTAGTAAACGATTTCATTAGTAGCTTGTTTCATTCTTGGTAAAGTGTATTTTAGAACTTACGGAAGATATGCCTGTGGTTTAAAAGAAAACGCCTCTGACCATGAGAGTTTGGATTACACCCCTCTATGCCAGTTAACCCCTAAGGAAACTACCCTACTTTATAAATCTCTAATGCTATGATTGTCATTTTATTAGATAGGATAACTGAGGTGCAATGCTTGTAGGGTCTTAAATGCTGAGGTTTTAAAAAAAACGCCACTAAATAGGTGTAATATTTTTTTAGGAAATACTAAAGGATTTTTAGATAGTGTTTTTTCTGTGTTAAATAAGTATGTTAAAAATTTGTTTTTGCACCAGCAGCTTATGTATTACTTTATTTCTTTTCACTTGCTCTATCGTAAACATTTAATTCTTTAACTTTTCCATTGACAAAATTAACATCGATTACATGATGTGTAGTGATATTATTCCCATCTAAAGCCTGAACTACATCAACACCTGTTGTTAACCAATTCTGTGCTTTTCCATCCGCTCCTTCAACTGTATTAGCAACCATCCATTTTATTTTCCATGCTGGACTGGCTGCATTAAACCACGCTTCTAGTTCTTGCTTATGAGAATCGCGTCCATTATACAAAGCTCCATTTGCAGCTCTAATAATAACATCTTCCATATCCATTTCATGGATTTTATCTAAATTTTTATCATTGTGTGCTTGAATATAATCCATATAAACATCTGTAATTGCTACATCTCCTGCGACTATATTTTGTTTTACTCCTTCATCATTAAATTCATATCCTATAACAGTGGCCTCATTTGAGGGCTTTTCCGTTGGAGCTTGGCAAGATCCTAAAACAAAAGTTACAAGGATAATTAATATATATTTTTTCATTTTAATTGATTTGTAGTTAATAAGCCACTAATATAAGAATCTCTAATTCTACTCCGTGTTTTTCTTTCTAAACTTACTGAAGATGATATGCCTTTAGTGTCTTAAATACAGAAGTTTGGGGTTATATACTAGATACAAGAACTAGTGTCTAAAGAAAAAACGATTCTAAAAACCCCACCCCATGTTTAGGAATTAAAGAATGTCTGGAAACTTATGGCTTTTTAATCACATGGTTAGTGAAAAAAGATGTGATTTGTTGCCAATATGTTGCCATAAATGAATAAAAAAATCCGCAACTTAATGTAAAACAATTAGATACGGATTTTAAGAGTAGCGAGGGCAGGACTCGAACCTGCGACCTTCGGGTTATGAGCCCGACGAGCTACCACTGCTAGGCCACTAGACACAAGGGTTGAATAAAAACTAAACCAAATTGACAGTAAAAACTGACAGTATGGAACAATGGAATCTAACAATTGGAAATGAAAAACAAGTCCCTGTAATCAATCTCTTTTACGCTAATAGTAGGTATAGATATTGGACTGGACGAGCTATAGGTTTAAAGCTTACATCTCATGACAATCCTGAGCTATTAAAAGCTGCTTTTGAGTTGAAACTAATTGAGGGCTGGAGACCAACACAGAAAACAAAACAAGAAGTTGAGCTAATCCCTACGGTCGTAGATATATTAAATAGGGGGATAAGAGATAAGGTTTCACAAGGTTGCTCTGAAAGATATATCAAGGACGCTAGAAGGGTTGTTACTCTTTGGAAGAGGTTTGAAAGAGATAATAATATCAGGAACATAGGAATTGATAAACTGAGAAAAAAGCATTTATCTAAGTTTATAATAAGGCCGAGCTGGGGTCCTAAGACTCAGAGAACAATTAAATCAACTCTATCTCCACTCCTTTCAATGCCTAAGCTAATGAGCGCGGTCAAGCTACATAAGCCGCTCAGCAAGTCGAATAAACCCATAAATAATATCTCTGATGTTATAAATGAAATAATGCAATACAATAGTAATCTACATCTCTGCTGCCTTCTAACATATGGATGCTTATTAAGACCTCATCGCGAGATACGAGAGAAATTCGTATATTTACTGTATCCAATTACTGCCAATAGTTGAATGCTTCACGCCCGATTCTGTTGGCTTTTCTTTTGTATAAAGCTCCAAAGATATTTTTGAAATTGAAAGGGAGACTTTTCAACATTTGTCCTTATTACTTAACATTATCAACGGATTTGAATAAAATAGAACAAAAACAGAAAATCATAACTCTATGTTTATCAAGTAGATAAATTAAAAATACTCTCTCAGACCCCGTAAATTATAAGAACCTCTTTAGACGTCAGATTTGGAATTTATAATATGTGTAAAATTCATATCTTGAACTATCTTAAAACCAACACTATGAAAAAGTTACTTCTTGTTTTACTGTTTATTTCGTCAACCGTGTCTTGTTCTAAAGATGATGGAAATGTTGATATAACAGCAAACTTTATGCAAAAAGTTTATTTAGACTCTAATGGAATTACAATAAAATGTCCTAATGCAGCCATTGGGTATACAGAAGTGATTAATGGAGTAACCTATACGGTAGTGGATAATACAACAATTAGAACTGAAATTGCAAATGGTAATTGTAATTTGTGTACGACTTTGGTTACAAATATGACTGGAGACTCAAATACATATTCAAATTTTTTTAATGATGAATCTTTCAACTCTAATATTGGTTTTTGGGATACTTCTAATGTCACTGATATGTCAAGTATATTTGAAAATGCAACAGCATTTAATCAAGATATTGGTAATTGGGATACTTCAAGTGTAACTGATATGGTTGGTATGTTTTATGAAGCATCATCATTTAATCAAGATATTGGTAACTGGAATACTTCAAGTGTGACTGATATGGTTGGTATGTTTTATGAAGCATCATCATTCAATCAAGACATAGGCAGTTGGGATACTTCTAAAGTGACTGGTATGGAACGAATGTTTTGGGCTGCTGACGCATTCAATCAAGACCTTTCAGGCTGGTGTGTTACCAATATTTCCTCTGAACCAGCTGGATTTGCAACTTCTTCCCTAACAAACTTTAAAAAACCTGTCTGGGGGACTTGTCCTTAAACCCCAGTCATATCATCTTCAGTAAGTTCTGGGATTTGTGATTCTATAAAAACAAGTTACGTTCTTAACCTTATAGATATCTTGCCAAAATCAATAGAATTACCCTCTGAAACTAAATTAAAAGAACTACCTCTTACAGAACAAATTAAACAGATATCTAAGTGTGTCGTTTTAATTAAAACAAGATAAACCTTTCCTTCATCTATCGCCCTAGGTAAAAATTAAACCATACATAGATAGAGGGTTATACCCGCAGTGCCGAAAACAACCCCAAACAAAACACGGTCGTACAAAACCCATTAAAGCTGATAGAATCAGTGGTTTAAAGGTAGCCTAATTCACTACAGATTTATTTACATTATAGTGTCGTTGACAACACTTTCAAAAGTTAAAGTAAGATGTTATTCCATTTCTCTTACCAAAGTATAAACAACACTAAATCTCCCCGCATCAGAAGCTGTAGTTGTCCCCTTAATGCTCCATCCATTATTTAAATAACTTTCAAGAGCCTCATCGCCTGTTAAGCCATCTCTAGTTTTGTCTTCTCGACCTTGGTCGATTACATAAGCTGATTCGAGTTTCTTACCCATCAATTTTAATATTATAACATCAACTTTTTCAGGCTGATTAAGACTAGTGAATGACATTAAAATAGCAGTAAATCCTATTCCTGCAAATATTCCTATTACTATGTCTTTGATGTTTTTCATTTTGTTTGATTTAAGATAAAACCATCAATATAATTAATGTGATGAGGTTTTTGATTATATACTATTATACCAGCTTTACTCTCAAAAGAAAAGTGGATTTAATTTTAGGTATGGGGGTCTTATTTCAGAGTTTTAGGGTGGAATTTTTTGGGAAAAACTGACAGTAATTACTGACAGATTTTGGTCATTTTACTGTCAATTTAGTGTCAGTTTCTATATATTTAGCAATTATTAACAGTCAGGAGGGTTAGTATCATCATCCCTGTATGGTTGGCTAATCCCAATAAAAAAAGGCCTTCAAATGAAGACCTTAGAGTAGCGAGGGCAGGACTCGAACCTGCGACCTTCGGGTTATGAGCCCGACGAGCTACCACTGCTCTACCTCGCGATTTGAAATGCAAATTTACAACTTTCTCTATTGTTGTGCAACTACAATTAAGTTTCATTTTTTAGAGTGAATCATCGAAAGGCATTCACTTTTTTTAAAAATCTTTAAAGAATTGAATCACACCCTTCCCCATAATTAAAGTACTTTTGCAAACAAATAAAGCGTATGAGCAGTATAGTTGCCATAGTTGGAAGACCCAACGTAGGAAAATCTACATTCTTTAACCGAATGATTCAAAGGCGTGAAGCTATAGTAGATGCAATAAGTGGGGTAACTAGAGATCGTCACTATGGAAAGTCCGATTGGAATGGTCGTGCTTTTACTTTAATAGATACTGGAGGGTATGTAGAGCGTAGCGAAGATATATTTCAGAAAGAGATTGACAAGCAAGTCAATTTAGCTATTGAAGAAGCAGATGCTATTATTTTTATGGTGGATGGTTCAGATGGAGTTACTGGTATGGATGAGACCATGGCAAAGTTACTTCGAAGATCTCAGAAGCCTATTTTTCTTGCGATCAACAAGGTGGATAATTCCATGCATCAAGAAAATGCTCTTGAGTTTTATTCGCTTGGTTTCGAAAATCTCTTTCCTATTTCTAGTATCAATGGAAGTGGAGGAGGAGAATTGTTAGACGAATTAGTAAAACAACTGCCTGAAGAAGAGGAAAGCGATACAGACGATCTTCCTCGATTTGCAGTAGTCGGAAGACCTAATGCTGGAAAATCTTCATTCATAAATGCTTTGATCGGTGAGGAGCGATATATAGTTACAGACATCGCTGGAACTACAAGAGACAGTATAGATACTCAGTATAATCGTTTTGGGTTTGACTTCAAATTGGTTGATACCGCAGGGATTAGAAGGAAGGCTAAAGTAAAAGAAGACATTGAGTTTTATTCGGTAATGCGATCAGTTCGAGCAATTGAGAACTCGGATGTTTGCCTTGTAATTACTGATGGAACACGAGGGTTTGATGGTCAGGTTCAAAATATTTTTTGGTTGGCTCATAGAAATCATAAAGGTGTTGTGATTTTGGTAAATAAATGGGATTTAGTTGAAAAAGACACCAATGCAGCAAAAGCGTTTGAAGCTCAAATTCGAGAAGAAATTGCCCCATTTACAGATGTTCCAATTTTGTTCATCTCTTCCCTAACCAAACAACGAATTTATAAAGCGGTCGAAACAGCTGTTGAGGTATATAAAAATAGGTCCAGAAGGATACCAACCAAAGAGTTTAATAATCAAATGCTTCCAATAATTGAAAAATATCCCCCTCCAGCATACAAGGGGAAGCATGTAAAAATTAAATTTTGCACCCAATTGCCTACTGCTTATCCTCAATTCGCCTTTTTTTGTAACCTGCCACAATATGTGAAAGATCCGTATAGAAGATTCTTGGAGAATAAACTCAGAACGCTCTACAATTTTAATGGAATACCCATTCAGATTTTTTTCAGAAAAAAATAATCTTAAAGTTTTCCCTTGAGTTCTTCAAGGGAGGCTTTAACTCCTTCAAGTTTGGCTAAGAGTGTTTGCTTTGAGGCAGAATTTGACTTTAATTCCAGTTGTTTTTTGGCTCCTTGAAGGGTCATGCCCTTTTCTTTGACGAGATGGTAAATAAATTGAATGGTCAAAATATTTTCTGGAGTATACTTTCGCGTTCCAGCTTGTTTTTTCTTAGGCTGAATTTCTTTAAATTCTTTTTCCCAAAAACGAAGTAAAGAAGGTTGAACATTAAATGCTTTTGCGACCTCGCCTATGGAATAATACCGTTTTTCTGGAAGGTCTATATGCATATTAATCCATAGATTGATTTTCTTGCTTGGACTGAGTGAGCATTGCATCAAATTCTTTTTGAGACAAGTTCCCGTAATAAAAATTTAGAGGATTAATACGTTTGTTATCCTTAAAGATTTCATAATGCAAATGTGGCCCCGCGGAACGTCCTGTGTTTCCAACATAACCAATGATGTCTCCACGTTTTACTTTTTGACCCCTGCGGACATTGTATTTATTTAAATGCCCATAAAGGCTGACATATCCAAAGCCATGGTCTATACGAATATGTTTTCCGTATCCAGAAGATCGGTTGTCTGCTCTTTTTACTATACCATTCCCAGTAGCATAAATTGGCGTACCTTTTTTTGCAGTAAAGTCCATCCCATAATGGAAACGTCTCTTTTTGGTGAAAGGATCTTTACGATAACCATAGCCTGAAGCCATTCGTTTTAGATCTTCATTTTTGATTGGTTGGATGGAGGGGATAGCCTCAATAAGTTCGGCTTTATTTGCTGCTAAACGTTCAATTTCATCTAAAGAACGTGATTGAACAACTGTTTGTTTTGAAAGAATATCAAGTCGTTTTGCAGTGTTAATGATTAATTCAGAATTATCATACCCTTCCAAATCTTTGTAGCGATTTACACCACCAAAACCTGCTTTTCGCTGTTCTTCAGGGATTGAACTAGCCTCAAAATAAACACGATACAGGTTGTTATCTCTGTCCTCAATATTTGAAACTACTGCCTCGATTTGATTCAGTTTTTTATTGAGAATTTCAAATTGTAATTCATAATTTTCTAAAGCTCTTTTTTGAGCTATTTCTGCAGGAGTATTAATCCATTCTGAATTTAATAAAATCATCAAAGAGACTATACCAAAAGCGAAAGACCCTAAAAAGAATAATGCGAAATTTGAGATTCGTTTCTTATTGGTTATAGTAATGGGTCTATAAGAAAGCGTTTCGGGATCGTAATAGTATTTAACTTTACTCATAAAGTTTTATAAATTTTCTTTTCTTTTGCACTAATAATTTTAATTGCACCTCAAAGTTATATATTTTGAGGTGGATAAACCAATATTAATCTTTTGCAAAGATAAGCAACTTTAACATTATAGAAGAAATAGGTATGAAATCTACTGAAGTTAGGCAGCAATTTTTAGATTTTTTTGAGTCAAAAGCACATAAAATAGTTCCTTCAGCACCGATGGTGATCAAAAATGATCCCACTCTGATGTTTACTAACGCAGGGATGAACCCTTTCAAGGAATATTTTTTAGGAAATGCCAAGCCTATTTCAAAACGCATTGCAGATACTCAAAAATGTCTTCGAGTCTCAGGAAAGCATAACGATTTAGAAGAAGTTGGGATTGATACCTATCACCATACATTTTTCGAAATGTTAGGAAATTGGAGCTTTGGGGACTATTTCAAAAAAGAAGCTATAGAATGGGCTTGGGAATTACTTACTGAGGTATATAAAATTGATCCCTCAAAATTATATGTAACAATTTTTGAAGGGGATGCAGAAGATAATATTGAGCGTGATAATGAAGCCTATAATTTTTGGAAAGCTTTAATACCAGAAGATCGCATACTATTAGGCAATAAAAAAGATAATTTTTGGGAAATGGGAGACCAAGGACCTTGTGGACCTTGTTCTGAAATTCATGTTGATATCCGAACTGAAGAGGAGAAGAGTAAAATTCCTGGCGCTGAATTGGTAAATAAGGACCATCCTCATGTGGTGGAAGTATGGAATCTTGTATTTATCGAATTCAATAGAAAAGCAGATGGAAGTTTAGAAAAATTACCTCAAAAACATATCGATACAGGAATGGGTTTTGAACGTCTTTGTATGGTGTTACAAGACAAAAATTCAAATTACGATACCGATGTTTTTACACCGTTGATCAGAGAAATAGAAACACTTACGAGGACTACATACGGAGCTTCCGAGACTACAGATCGAGCTATCCGAGTGATTGCGGATCACCTCAGAACTGTTTATTTTGCCATCGCTGATGGACAATTGCCCAGCAATAACGGAGCGGGATATGTAATTCGAAGAATTTTAAGAAGAGCCATTCGGTATGGTTTTACATTCTTAGATCAAAAAGAGGCTTTTATCTATAAACTGGTCAATACCCTCAGTCAACAAATGGGCAGTGCATTCCCGGAACTGACCAAAGAACAGCAACTTGCGTATAACGTGATTAGAGAAGAAGAACAGTCGTTTCTGAAAACTTTGGATCAAGGACTTGTACTTTTAGAAACAATTCTTCAAACCTCAAAAAACAAAATGGTAGAAGGAGCTAAAGCATTCGAATTGTATGATACTTTTGGCTTCCCTTTTGATTTGTCAGCTTTGATCGCCAGCGAAAGAGGCTATCTTATTGACGAGCAAGGTTTTCAAAAAGCGATGGAGGCACAAAAGTCTCGGTCTCGAGCTGCAGCAGCTTCGAAAGCTGGAGATTGGATAGTTTTACAGGAAGATGATGTGGAAGAATTTATTGGTTACGATCACCTGAACACCAAAGTAAAAATCACACGATACAGAAAAATGACTTCTGCAAAAGAAGGAGATTACTTTCAATTGGTTTTTAATCTAACCCCTTTCTATCCTGAAGGAGGAGGTCAAGTAGGAGATAAAGGTTATTTAGAGTCTTCTAATGGAGACATTACCTACATACTCAATACAAGGAAAGAAAACAACTTAATTGTACATCAGACATCAACGATACCAGACAAATTAGATGCTGATTTTACAGCAGTAGTTGATGCAAAACAGCGAAAGCGTTCTTCGTGTAATCATACTGCAACCCACTTGATGCATCAGGCTTTGAGATCAATTTTAGGAACACATGTAGAACAAAAAGGATCTATGGTACATTCTGGGATGTTTCGGTTTGATTTTTCTCACTTTGCTAAAGTAACTTCTGATGAATTGGCTGCTGTAGAACGTTTTGTAAATGCTAGAATTTTGGAGCAAATCCCATTGAAGGAAGAACGAAATATTCCCTATGAAAAAGCAATTGAGAGTGGAGCTATGGCTCTTTTTGGAGAAAAATATGGAGATACAGTTCGGACTATTCAGTTTGGTCAATCTATAGAACTTTGTGGTGGAACCCATGTCCAAAATACTTCGGACATATGGCATTTTAAAATCCTTTCAGAAGGTGCTGTAGCTTCTGGAATTAGAAGAATAGAAGCAATTACTGGTGAGGCTGTTAAAACTTATTTTGAAAAACAAAGTGAACTATTATTGAAAGTAAATCAATTGCTGAAACAAAGTCAGGATCCACTTAAAGCAATTGAATCTTTACAATTAGAAAACACGAACCTAAAAAAGGAAATCAATACTTTGTCTAAGTTAAAGACTTCCATGTTAAATGATGACTTAAAATCTCAAATGAAAGTTATTGAAGGAATTTCTTTTGTTGCTGCTGAGGTAGATTTAGACGCCCAAGGGATGAAAGATTTATCTTTTGAGTTAGGGACTGATTTTGAACAAGCGATTATCGTATTGGGATCAAAGAAAAACGAGAAAGCCTTATTGAGTTGTTATATTTCAAAATCAGTTGTAGAAGACAAACAAAAAAATGCCAGTACGATTGTTAGAAATCTAGGTAAATTTATTCAAGGAGGCGGTGGTGGCCAAGCTTTTTTTGCTACCGCTGGAGGCAAAAATCCAGATGGAATTCATTTAGCTATTCAGGCTGCAGAAGCAGAGTGTTTCTAGAAAAACTTATTCTGATTCGGGAGGATAATTTTTTATGATTTCTTGAACAAATAAAGCGATCCGTTCGTCTCTATTTTTTAAATTTTCCTGAATTCCTCCTCGGCCTTTTCCTTGCCAGATTAGTTGTTTGTTCACTCCATCAATCACATTTATATATAACGTTCCTTCTGTTCGTGTGCTAACGGTATTGTTATTTGGTCCCCAAAACCAGGGATTAAATCCCCATCCCCATCCCCAACCGAATGAATTCATGTTACTGATGTAAATTTGTTCTTTTGCACGTGTTGTGAAACCAATGAGTAAATCTGGTGTTTCAGATTTGGAGAGGCCTTTGCTGCTCAATTCTTTGTCGATGGCTTTTAATATTCTTCGCTTATCCAAATCGGAAATATCTACTTCATCAATTTGTGGTTTAAAGAAAGCGTATGTTTTGTATACTGAAAAATCAACTTCACTATCAAAATCAGAATACACCTGAATGGAGCTACAAGAAATAAAGAGTAAAATAATTGATAAAAAAGCGAGGTTCTTCATATGATCAGAATTTATTTATTATAAACAATAATTATGCCGAATTTTTCAGCTTCTTTTTGGATCAAAATTGTAAGGGCAGTGTCTACAATTGCTTTGACAGCAATAACCTCTTTTTAAATGGTATTGAACTGTAAAGACTTTATATCCCTCAGCCGAAAGGTAGTAATCTTCTTCTTCTAAAGGGGGTAAACTCTTACTCATTTTAATGTATTTTTGATCATGTCCTTTTTTAACTCTTTCAAAAATAGCACAAATCAGTTAGTTGACTCCCTCAATGGGTATTCGATTACAATAAAAAGAGAAGATTTAATCCATCCGATTGTTTCTGGAAATAAGTTTAGAAAGTTGAAATATAATTTTGAAGCGTATAGTAAAATGGATAATCCAAGAGTCATCAGTTTTGGCGGAGCATTTTCCAATCATTTGGCAGCCACAGCTCAGGCAGGAAAATTATTTAATATACCTACAATCGGTATTGTAAGAGGAGAAGAATGGCAAGATAAATTAGAGGACAGCACTACTTTAACATTTTGTAGAAGACAGGGGATGACACTTTATTGTGTTACTAGAGAAGTTTATAAGGAAAAAGAGAATTCTATTTTAGCACAAAAACTTTTGGCTGAGGATCCAGAGTTACAGTTGCTTCCCGAGGGAGGAACCAATGTGCTTGCAATAAAAGGATGCCGAGAGATTTTAGCTGAAGAGGATAGGAAGTATGACGTAATATGTTCAAGTATTGGAACTGGAGGGACACTCGCAGGGATAATTGAAAGTGCATTGCCCCAGCAGGAAATATTAGGATTTAATGCATTGAATAATTTCGAAGTACAAAACACCATTTCTGAATTCACAAAAAACTTAAAATGGGCACTTATTTCTGACTATACTTTTGGAGGTTATGCTAAAGTAAATTCTGAACTTATTGAATTTATGAATGAATTTTATCAACAATATCAGATTCCTTTGGATCCTATCTACACTGGAAAAATGCTTTTTGGTATTTTTGATCTTATTAAAAAACAAAAGTGGACATGGGGAAGAAATATTTTAGTGATACATACCGGGGGACTTCAAGGAGTAAAGCCAATGAATGCACTATTACAAAAAAAGGGGCTACTCACTTTAAACTATGCTTCGGAATTGTTTTGCTGATAATTTTAAACGGATTCACCTCCTGTGGAAGCTCGCGAAAAGTCATTATTGAAAAGCAGACTTCTCCAACCAAACAGACTAAAGCGGTTACTTCAACTAACCTGCCCAAGAAAGCAGATAAAGTGCCTGAAAAACCGCTTACAAACAAAGAGAAAATAGTTCGATACATTGACTTGTTTGCACCTATTGCACAACAGGAAATGAAGTCTTTCGGTATTCCCGCCAGTATTACTATAGCTCAGGGAATTTTAGAGTCTGGAATGGGCTTTGGTCGTTTGGCTGTAGAGGGGAATAATCATTTTGGAATAAAATGTCATACAGAGTGGGACGGGAAAAGAATTTATCACGATGATGATGAAAAGGGAGAATGTTTTAGAGTTTATGCTGACCCTAAAGATTCATTCAGAGACCACTCCTTGTTTTTAAGAGACAGAAGTCGCTATGCCTTTTTGTTTGAGTTAAAAATTGACAATTATAAGTCATGGGCTAAAGGACTGAAAAAAGCAGGCTATGCAACTGATCCAAAATATCCAGATAAATTAATCAGTTTGATAGAGCGTTTTGATTTAACTAAATATGACTTAAAAAAAAATGAACTGAAACTAGTGATCAATACTCCTAAGGTATCTAAAAAAACTTTTGTTCATAAAGTTGAAAAGGGAGATACTTTATATTCGGTTTCCAAAAAATACAACGTTACTTTAAAGCAAATTATAGAGCTTAATAACATTAAAGATCAAACCATTTTTTTGGGACAGTCTTTAACCATTCCTTCAAATCCATGATTATGCAATACCAAAGAAGCAGTACATTATTTAAAGAAGCCCAAGGAGTTATTCCCGGAGGAGTAAATTCTCCAGTAAGAGCATTTAAATCTGTAGGAGGAACACCGATCTTTGTGGAGTATGCAGAAGGGGCCTACCTTTTTGACGTGGACGGCAATAAACTCATAGATTATATTTCGAGCTGGGGTCCTATGATTCTTGGGCACGCTTATCCTCCAGTGATTGATGCAATCATGAAACGGGCGAAGCACGGAACATCTTTTGGGATGCCCACTGCTTTGGAAACAGAAATAGCTTCCCTTGCATTAGATATGGTTCCTAATATGGATAAAATCCGATTTGTAAATTCTGGGACGGAAGCCTGTATGAGTGCGGTACGTTTAGCAAGAGGAGTCACAAAAAAAGAAAAAATAATCAAATTTGCCGGCTGTTATCATGGCCATTCAGATGCTTTTTTAATTCAGGCAGGTAGTGGTGCCGTAACTTTTGGAAGTCCAAGTAGTCCTGGAGTAACCAAAGGCACTGCTCAAGACACCTTACTAGCGCCATATAATAATTTAGCCGCTGTAAGAGCACTTTTTTCTGAATACCCTGAAGAAATAGCTGCAATAATTATAGAACCCGTTGCTGGGAATATGGGTTGTATTCCACCTCAAGAAGGGTTTTTACAAGGCTTGAGAAGTCTGTGTGATGAATTTGATGCACTCTTTATTTTTGATGAAGTAATGACTGGCTTTCGTCTTGCACCAGGGGGTGCACAAGAATTGCTGGGAATCAAAGCAGACATTGTCACTTTTGGCAAAGTAATCGGGGGAGGTTTACCCGTGGGAGCATTTGCTGCAAATAATCATATCATGAGTCATTTAGCACCAGACGGACCTGTATATCAAGCTGGAACTTTAAGCGGAAATCCTCTAGCGATGGCTGCGGGATTGGCCATGCTCCAATCCATAAATCAAGATGCTGATTTGTTTGATCGATTAGCAGAGAAGACAAAATATCTGCATGAAGGTTTTGAAAAAATTCTGGCAACTAAAGCCATTCCATATCAAATCAACCGAATGGGATCTATGATTTCCTTACATTTTACTGATCAGCCTGTAGTTGATTTTGCTAGCTCAGTGAAGGGGAACAACGACTATTTTAAAAAGTATTTTCATGGAATGCTACAGGAAGGAATTTATCTCCCTCCAAGTGCCTTTGAAAGTTATTTTCTTAACGACGCCCTTAGTTTTTCTGATATTGATAAAACACTTGAAGGCTTCAAAAAAGTAGTAAAAGCATTATAAATAATTAAGGCTCGCATTGCGAGCCTTAATCGATTAGTGTTTTTTTTGTGAGCGCTCTTTGGCTTCATGAGGTCTTCTCCCTCTATGAGCCATTATTGCTTTTCGATGCTGTTGCATCTGCTTCCATTCTTCAAATTGTTTTTCACTCAATACGGTTTTCATTTCTTTTTGAAGAGCAATTTGATGATCCAATTGTTTTAGATCCATTTTATAACGATCGTCTGAGGAAACTCCTTCCCTTCTTTTTAAGCGCTCTGGGCGAGGATTTTTTTTGAGAATTTGAGCGACTTGTTCCTTCTGATTTTCAGAGAGCTCTAGAGCCAACTGCATTTTTTTGACATGCAAATTAATACGCTGTTCAGTTGTCAGTTGTTCGCCATTTTTTTCATGGTTTTGGTGATTTCTGTGTTGAGCCATTGTGGTCATCGGCAAGCTGAGTACAAGGGCAAATAGGAAAATAAAATGTTTCATAATAAATGTTTTTTGTTTTAATCTTTGATGAGAATCAGTTCACAAAGTTTAAAGTATTGACATTAATTTAACATTTCAATATATAAGCCATTTTCGTTTTTTACCACCTTAACCAGCTTTTTTTGAGTAAGCCCTTTGATACTCGCATCCCACTTTTTATTACTCAGCTGCGCTTCTTCTTTAATTGAGGGAAGTTCTTTTGAATTAGATTTTTTTATACAATTCAAAACAATTTTTTCTTCCTCATTTAGAGCAACAGCCTGTTTTTCAGGTTTCATTTGAGGGAAAAAGAGCACTTCTTGTATAGAACTATTGTTTGTCATAAGCATTACCAATCGATCAATACCAATTCCGATACCTGAGGTTGGAGGCATACCGTATTCCAAGGCTCTTAAAAAATCTTGATCTATGAACATGGCTTCGTCATCTCCTTTCTCGCTTAACGCCATTTGGGCCTCAAAACGCTCTTTCTGATCAATAGGATCATTTAATTCAGTATAGGCGTTCGCTAATTCTTTCCCATTAACCATAAGTTCAAAACGCTCAGTAAGTTTTGTGTTCGAACGATGCTCTTTAGTGAGTGGACTCATTGATTTTGGATAATCCGTTATAAAGGTTGGTTGTATAAAATGGTGTTCGCATTTTTCTCCAAAGATTTCATCAATTAATTTTCCTTCTCCCATAGTTTCATCTACTTCAAGACCCATATCAGTCGCAGCTTTTCGCAATTCATTTTCGGACATATTTGACACATCTACCCCTGTATGAATTTTGATTGCTTCTAAGATTGGAATCCTTGGATAAGGAGCTTTGAAATCAATAATATGTTCTCCTACGGTTACCTTTGTGGTATTATGCAAGTTAGAGGCAATTTGCTCCAATAAAGTTTCTGTGGTCTCCATCATCCAGAAATAATCTTTATAAGCCACATACAATTCCATAACGGTAAACTCAGGATTATGAGTACGATCCATTCCTTCATTTCTAAAGTCTTTTGCAAATTCAAAAACACCTTCAAAACCTCCTACAATAAGTCTTTTAAGATAAAGCTCATTTGCGATTCGCAAATACAGGGGCATGTTTAATGCGTTATGATGAGTAACAAACGGACGCGCAGCTGCTCCACCAGGTATGGGTTGTAGTATAGGAGTTTCAACTTCTAAATAATCTTTTTTAATTAAAAAATCACGTATAGTGGTAGTGATTTTGGATCGTTGTAAAAAAGTATTTTTTACTTGAGGATTTACTATGAGATCTACATACCGCTGTCTGTATCTTAATTCAGGGTCATTAAATTCGTCATATATATTTCCATCGGCATCTGTCTTTGGTAAAGGAAGAGGGCGAAGTGTTTTGTTGAGAAGGGTAAAGTGGGTTACTTTAACTGTTTGTTCACCTACCATTGTGGTAAAGAGTGTGCCTTCTATGCCAATAATATCCCCAATATCGAGTAATTTTTTATAGACCTCATTGTATAGTGTTTTGTCTTCTGAGGTGCAGATCTCGTCTCGATTAAAATATACTTGGATTTTTCCTTTACTGTCTTGTAGTTCAGCAAAACTTGCTTTTCCTTGAATTCTTCTGGACATAAGTCTTCCAGCCAAAATCACTTTTTTGCCTTCTATATATTCTTTTGGAAGATCACTTGAATAAAAATTAACTGGGAAAAGTGGTGCTGGATAAGGATCAATCCCGAGTTTTCTGAGATCTTGAAGTTTTTCTCGACGAATAAGTTCCTGTTCGGAAAGCTTTGACATATAGATAATATTTATCGCAAAGATAAGCAGACTAAAAAAACCTGAGAAGTCAAATTTTATATCTTTGTAGTAATAGAATTACTTATGACTTTTTTTCGTGTATTGTTGTCTATTGTTTTCCCTCCTCTTGCCGTTATTGATCAAGGGTGTGGTTCAGTTTTAATTGTTTTTATACTTACTTTATGTGGATGGGTTCCAGGGGTTATTGCAGCCTTGGTAATCTTGAATAACCCTGAACGATGGAGCCGAGGAACATAAAATAGGATGAAAAAAAATAAAATTGTTAAAGTTTTGGATTTGGGTTTTAAGCCTTATGCTGAAAGCCTTACTATTCAAGAGGATTATTTCAATCAAATTATTGATTTAAAACGCTCTAATAGGAACAAAGAGAGACAAGACTTAACAGATAATTATTTGTTGTGGGTAGAACATCCTCCAGTTTTTACACTTGGGAAAAGCGGTAAAATTGAACATTTACTAGTTGATCAAGCTGCTTTGGAACAAAAAGGAATTCAATTTTTTAAGACAAATCGAGGGGGCGATATTACTTTTCATGGACCTGGACAGCTTGTTGCTTACCCTATTTTTGACTTGGATAATTTTTTTACTGATATACATAAATACCTGCGTTTTTTAGAAGAAGCAATCATAAAAACACTAGAGGAATTTGGGCTGAGTGCCACCAGAAGCCCGGGTGAAACAGGAGTTTGGTTGGACGAAGGCACACCCTTTGCAAGAAAAATTTGTGCTATGGGTGTACGAGCTAGCAGATGGGTAACTATGCATGGTCTTGCTTTGAATCTAAACACAGATTTGTCCTATTTTGATCACATTGTGCCTTGTGGAATTCAAGGAAAAGGAGTTACTTCTCTAGCCAAAGAATTAGGAAAGCCTGTAGATGCTGAATCTGTAAAGGAAAAACTAAAGCTACATTTGGGAAGTCTTTTTGAAATAGAGGAGTTTCAGATTAATTAATCTGATAGATGAAAAAACCATTACTTTCAGATTGAACCACCATTTCAATAGCGGAGTCATTATCTGAATTTATTAAATCGGGCTCCCCAGTTCCATACACAGGAAATCCACCAACTAAAGTTCCATTACTTAAATAAACATAAACTTTTTGAGTATCTAATTCTGTAAGCGCCACATAAAGGGTGTTCTTAATGTAGTGAATTTTGGGAGCAGTGTATTTGCCATAAGGAAGACTGATTGGTATCCCTTTAATATTTAACATATTTTCATTTATGTAGACTAAAGACTTTGCAGTCATGTCCATAAGATGGTCTTGCCCCATTCCCAATTTATTGCGAGTAATATTTCCTTTAGAATCAATTTGAAACATGTCTCCCGAACTTGTGGTGCCAGCAAATGTATTTCGGTATTCAAAAACAGGATTCTTCGAAGTAGTCAGGGATTCTTTCAGTTTTATGCGATCGGTACCTTGACGGTTTAATAGTCGAACAGTACCTTCTTTGTCTTGGATAAGGATATAATCTTTGGATCCAAAACGGATATGTTTTGGAGGGTGTAAAAGTTCATTTTTAAGGGTTTTTAGACGAAATCCTGAAACTATTTTACCTCGATTATCTAGCATTTTCACTTGCTTCCCATCGACAATTATAAAACGATAATTACGGTTAAGATCGTAATCAAAAACAGCCAGATGCGGACTACCTTCCCCAGAGAGTTTGATGTCAAATGGAGAAACAAGCTTTCCATTCCGATCTAAAACCATAAATCGATCGGAGGTTCTAAAAGCCATTTGTAACCTTCTGTTTTTATACAAATCAATTTGTTCTATTTTTCCAATGATGGGTCCAGAAAGTTCTTTTTTCCAAAAAAGCTTCCCTGTATTAGAAAATAAATAAAGAACATTGTTCTGATCTTGTATCACGATATCCATCGTCTTATTCCGATGATTTTTAATCCATTGCGGTGCTCTGGCTGCAGGAGCATCTAGTGAAAAACTATACTGATTGAAAACACTATTTTTTTGTGGATTATCATTCTTTTTTTGGGCAGCTAGGCGTGTTTGTATAAAATTATTTTCAGAGATACCCTGTAAAACAATAAGCGGGTACGCTTTTAAATTGATTTTATCCCAAGTAAGTTCAATCTCTTTGGAAGATGTTTCCCAGTTTTTTTTCAGGTTGGGAGTCTTTCCCAGCCATAGAAAAGAGCTTTTATCCGCTAAATCTTCTCTAAGTGTTTTAAAATTAATATCGTTGTAAAGGGTATTGTTATCTAAGTAATTCCCTATGATCTGTTTGAGGTGAGACTCTGAATTAGAATAAATTAAAAAATCATCTATCTGTGCACTCCATTCTCCTGTTTTAAACGATCCCATAGTATTAAGTAGAAATTGGAAGTCTTCGGGCAAAGTTTGTTCGTAAATAGCAACATCTCGAAAACTACTTCTTAATTCTGAATAAGAAAATAGTTCAGGATGTACCGTTTCGGTATTATTCAAATGTAAAAGTATGGATTGACTCTCTTGAAGTTGAACCCAAGCCAATTCGTCAACCGTACTGAGAAGATCTAAATTAATTGAAGGTAGAGGTATGTTTAGGTGTCTGCTGTATTGTTTAAATTGATCCTCTAGGGCTTTGTAGTCGTTCAATGAAAGTGCTAAATAGCCATCAAAATTTTGAGGAACTAACTGAGGACTTATAAGTCTTTGTGGATTTTGACCTTTTAAAAGGGAAAGTTTATCGGGAATAGAATCGTTTATAAAGCTAATTCCATCCAGTACAAAGGGTTCTTTTTTAGTATTAAAATCAAATGAAAACCAACTTGATCCTAGAAAAGGAAAAAGTGAAGTATTTGGAAAAACGGATTCTATGGTTTTGCCAAAACCTTGATTTAGAAAAAGGTTGAGTGGAGCGTTCTCATCACTAATCTTTGATAGGTCATACAAAACTCCTTCCTGAATTCCGAGGCGATTGTTTTGAGCATTTCGAATACTATTTTCCAAAATTAGTTTGGAAGTACTGCTTATCGAGATTCCCTTGATGTGGGCATGGTAAATATCTTTATCATTTACTTCAGTTACAACAACCTTGATGTTATTGTACTGGAAGGTTTCTCCTTTAGGAAGACTGATGCTGTCTTGAGGTTGGAGTTTAAATAAAAAGGTAACGGCCATTTCAGCTTTCCCTTCTGGAGTAAAACAAAGTAATGATTTAGAAGTAAATTGTTTTGGTGTGACAGCACTTGCATCAGAAAATAAGTTGGGATCTACTTTTAAAATTTGACCAATAAAAGGATTGCTTGACTGGCTGTTATTCAACATGTTTTGGTCATTAATCTGAAGAATTGCCAGTGTGTTTTGGGGAACACAACTCAATAAGTCTGGAGCTTTTTTTTCCGCAGAAGAACAAGAAAGGAAAAAGGTAATTAAACTTAATTTTATGAGTATTCGCATAGGAATCAAAATTAAAAAACTCCTCCGTTCATTTTTATTTTTTCACAAAATGTTATCAACTGATTTTCGTTCAAAAAAGAGATTATAAATTCAGTTTTAGTTGTTTGGGTAAAAGCTGAAATGATTTTCTGTGATGAACAGTAATACCAAAATTTTCTATTGCTTTACGATGAGCTAAGGTAGGATATCCTTTATTTTTTTTCCAATGATATTCAGGGAATGTCTCATCGAGTTTTTTCATGAAATCATCTCGATAGGTTTTAGCGAGAACAGAGGCAGCAGCAATATTTAAATATTTTTCATCTCCCTTTATGATGCATTCATGGGGAATTGTGTTGAAAGGTTTAAACCGATTGCCGTCCACTAAAATGAATTCAGGCTTTAAAGACAATTGCTCTAAAGCAATTTGCATTGCTTTTATTGACGCGTTGAGGATATTGATTGCATCAATTTCTTCTTGAAAAACATGTGAAACTGCAAAAGCTAATGCTTGTTCCTCTATTAGAGGACGGAGCCTGTATCGTTGTGCATCCGTAAGTTTTTTTGAGTCATTTAAAAAAGGAAGGTCAAAAGATTTGGGAAGTATTACCGCAGCAGCAGTCACTGGTCCTGCCAAACAGCCTCTTCCGGCTTCATCAGTCCCAGCTTCGATCCCTTTTGTTAATTGTCTTTTTAATGTTTTCAACCTTTCCCATTTAAGTTTTTCAAGTCGTAGAACAAATTACTCACATTTATCATAACTTCGCAAACAAATAATTTGGCATGCGCATCGGCCTTTCGATTAGTTTTTTTGCATTATCAATTCTCCTCTTTAGTCAAGATTTGCCTGTAGTGACTCAAGATAGTTTGCCAAAAACGATCGATTTAGTTGAAACGCGTAATGATTCTTTAGATATAGGAGAACTACTTCCTGAACAAAAACTAGATTCCCTTACAATTTTAGATAAAGGAAAAGAAGAGCAGAAGCAATTACCCAAAAAACCTAAAAAGAAACGGTACATCCCTTACATTAAAAGCATGGATGAAGTTGCCATTTCCGATTATAAAATTCTTTACCTAGACGAAACTGAAAAGTCTGTAGACACTTCACTCTCAATAGAACGCGAATTCACCTTTAATTTTTTACAGCAAGACTATTTTGAATATTTGCCGTTACCCAATATGGGAGAAGGGTTCAATAAACTGGGCTATGATTTTCACGAACAATCCTTCACTCCGCAAATGGGTGCTCGAGTAAAGCATTTTGGATATTTTGAAAAAGAAGATGTTCCATATTACGAAATGCCTTCTGCCTATACGGAACTCTTTTTTAAAACAACCTTTGATCAAGGGCAACATCTCGACGCTACATTGGCGATAAACACTTCACCAAAATTCAATGTTGCTGTTTCTTTTAAAGGATTTCGTTCTTTAGGAAAATACTCCTCCTCCCTAAGTAGATCACGTCAGTTCAGAATGAGCACTCAATATCAAACTTATAATCAGCGATATCGAATGCGTTTACATCAAACAACTCAATCCCTTGAAAATGATTTTAACGGAGGACTCACAAATGAAGCTGTTTATTTCTTTGAAAACGCACCTAACTATGTTATTGCAGACGAATCTGGTCAGCCGATACTCAATGAAAATGGTGAGGAAGAATTCGTTTTTTATGATGGGTTTTTAGATCGTTCACAGTTGAGTGGTCAGGTCGCGGGGACTAATGTTTTAGAAGGGAAACGCTATTTTATGGATCACCAATACCGCATGTTCCCTTTAGCAAAGGATACAACAGCTTACCAAATGACAGTTGGTTATCGGTCAAACTTTGAAACCAAAAATTACCAATTCAACCAAACACGAGTCAACTCTTATTTTTTTGAAACCTACACCAATCAAGTAGTGGCGGATACGACAAACTATTCAACATTTGAGAATTCCGTTTATGCTAAATTTGATAATTCTTTATTTGGCAAATTAAAACTTGATCTTCATCATATTCAATGGGATTATTCATTTGCTGAAAATGATTATCAAAAAGACACGATATCCCCAAATGGAATTAATGCAAGCCAACTTGCTTTTGAAGCGAAATGGTCAAAATCTATTTTTGGTGCCCAATTAGATGCTGGTCTCTACAACTCATTAAAGGAAGCTTATGGGACTAAAGCATGGAATGTAAGTATAAGTCGTCCCTTATTTAAGGACATAGCATTACAGCTTAGCTATAAAGACCGATCTCAGCCTTTAAATTTTAATTTTTATTTATTTCAAAGCGATTACAAAGAATACAATTGGAGTACTCTTGATATACAAAATCAAGAGTTTAGGACTCAAAGTGTTGTTTTGTCACATCCAAAATGGGGGCGTGTTTCTGGAGAATGGACCACTTTGGATAATTACACTTTCTTTAATAATACTACACCCCTTAGAAACCTTAATGAAAAATTTAAAGTAGAGGTACTGCAATTAGACAAAAGGATTGATTATTTCAAAGCTCGTTTTGATCAACGTCTTGATTTTAGGAAATTCTCATGGATCAATAATGTACAGTTTCAAGAAGCCATTCAAGAGAAAAATACAGAGGAGCTCCTTTCAGGACCAATCGCCTTAAATGTTCCCAAATGGTTGATTCGAAGCACCTTGATGCTCTCTTCCTCTATGTTCAATAAGGCTTTGTTTTTTCAATCTGGGGCTACTTTTGTTTTTTTTACAGACTATTATGCAGATCAATATAACCCTTTGCTTGCAGAGTTTGTTACTCAAAATAATACCAAGATAGGGGAATACCCTCGTGTAGACTTTTTCTTTAACGCTAAGATCCAGAGTTCACGAATTTTTGTTAAGTTGGAAAATATCTCCTCCACGGTAGAACATTTGCTTTTTCCTGACACACCTTACGATTATTATGCAGCTCCATTTACTCCATATCGCGATTTTTCCTTAAGAATTGGTTTGATATGGAATTTTTTCGAATAGAATAACCCCTTATAACATCTTGATTTCACTGACATTTTTGGGGGATTAAAAAAAAACTAAAAAAACAATAGCAAAAGGCATTGTAAGTAACTAAAAGGGTTTTATATTTGCATCCGCTAAAACGCCCAACGACTATTAAGATTGGGAAAATTAGTTTACGTTCATTGAAAAGAAATTAAATAAG
>Ga0209138_1001230_pt1 | contig 22461 bp, 15 predicted proteins | sample SaaInl3SG_22_DNA_FD_184645 | JGI IMG/M metagenome (GOLD analysis project Ga0209138, IMG submission 184645) | Marine microbial communities from expanding oxygen minimum zones in the Saanich Inlet - ESP_153SG_22_DNA (SPAdes) (version 2) | ecosystem: Environmental > Aquatic > Marine > Intertidal...
CTTCTATCTCTTTTACTTGTTGGGGATATGCCCTGTCAAAAAGAGAGGTAGCATAACCTTCATTTCTAGTATAGAAATTTCCAGTCCAATAGGTGGCTGTAGAAGACATATGCTGTACAATCTGAGAAGAATAAATAAAACTAGCCCTCCAGTTTTCATAACGTTCCCCTGAGGTTCTTAAGAACACAGAGGCCAGCTTATTATTCACATCTAATTGTGCCGCCTTTGTAGGATCTATATTCATCTCTTCGAAATCCTTGTCAAAATCGCATGAAGCAAGAAAGAGAGATGAAATCAATACAATCGATAATAATTTTTTCATCTTAATTAAAATTTAAGGTTTACATTCATACCTATAGTTCTTGGAATGGGCATACCAAACCATTCTAATCCTTGTGAATTACTCACATTATAACCAGATTCTGGATCTACATTTTCAACACTATTAGATAAGAAAAATAAGTTTCTACCTATCAATGAAATAGAGGCATTTTTAATAAAGGTATTTTCTAACATAGCTCTTGGAACGTTGTATCCAATACTCATTTGTCTCAATCTCAAATAATCAGCATCATAAATAGCTTCTTCAGCAATCTCATAAGTACGTCTCCAGTAATCTTCAATCCTATCTGGAGCAATAGTCGTTGTAAAAGCAGCGCCGCTGGCATCTACACCTGATACGGTGAATCCATTTTCACGTCCATCTGCATCTATAGTGGCTTTGTGAGCGCCAAAATACTTAGACATTGCATTTGTACCTGAGTACATTTGCCCTCCGTATTTACCCTCTACTAATACACTCATATTAAAGTTCTTATAACGGAAGTTATTGCTAATACCAATAGAAGTTGGAGAAACTCCGAAACCTAATATTTTTCTGGCGCCTACTTGTGGTATTGGCGTTCCGTCTGGATCAAGGTCATGAATAATTCTTCCTTGAGCATCTCTGTTATAGGAAGTTCCATAAAGTGCTCCGTAGGTTTCACCAACAATATGAGTGACGTTCAAATTTCTTGAACGAGGTTCATCCATTGAGATATTAGTATTTTCATCATTGGTAGAAACAATCTTAGAATCGTTATAAGAATAATTCAAAGTTACATCCCAAGCAAAATTATCAGTTCTTATAGGTGAACCACTTAAAAGTATTTCATACCCTGTATTAGATACCTCTCCAAGGTTGGCCAAAGCACTGCCATAACCAGAAGTTGGCGAAGCACTTACCCCTACAATATCTCCAACTGTTGCGTTGTCGTAATAAGTGAAATCTATAGAAGCCCTGTTATCGAACATTCTCAAATCAAAACCAAGTTCAATTTCATTTTTTTCAAATGGTGTAATGTTTGGATTTGGAATAGATCCATTAGAAATAGTTCCCAATGAAGCACCTTGGTGTCCTTGTCCATAAATTCCGTAGGTTAAATTCAATGAGTAAGGTCCGTCTGCTCCACCAGCTACTTGAGAATAACCTGCTCTTAGTTTAGCAAAAGATATTACCTCTGGTAATTTAAACATATCTGAAAGCACTAATGAAAAACTTGCAGAAGTATACAAATCATTGTTAGGCGCTTCTTTTCCTGGTAAAGATAAAGTAGAGAACCAGTCATTTCTTGCTGTAAGAGTTAAGAACATAGCGTCTTTGAATCCAACTTCAGCAGATCCGTAGGCTGAATTAATTTGTTTTTCATTAAAACCATAACCAGCAGATTGGTTTTGTGTGTTACCTACAGTATATAAATAAGGTACAATAAAATTACCTCCACTAGCCGTTACTGACTCAGCATTCTGATAATTTTTACCTACACCTACAAAAGCAGTAACAGATAAGTCCTCTTGAATTTTTAAATTGTCTGTTCCCAAGAATAAATCTGCATCTCTTTGAACATTGGTGAGTTTATACTCACTCATTCCTCCCAAAGGGGAAAAAGCTGTTCCATAAGGCGTAATATCTCTTCTACTATAATCAAATCTATCTTGACCAAAACGTCCTGATAAATATAAAAAGTCTGTCATATTCCATCTTAAATTAGCAGAAGCAATAACACGCTCTTTTACAGAATTATTAATAAACTGATAGGCTGCAAACCAAGGGTTTTGAGAAAATGTATTGTCTGAAGTTCTAAATTCAGAACCGTCTTCATTGGTTCCAAGACCACCAGCTCCTAGCATATCGTTCACATCAATATTTGGTGCAAACAAGCGAATTCCAAAGTTGGCGTTACCAGGTGAATCAGACAATCTTGGCGCTCCAACAGCGTCATCTTGAATATATTTAATATTAATGTCTGCTACAAAGTTTCTAAATTTCTGAGAAGCATTAATACCTAGTGTGTTTCTATTTAAAGTAGAATTGGGTATTATATCAGTGTTGTCTAAGTTAGAATAAGATACACGTACATTAGACTTCTCTGTTGCAGAAGAAATGGCTACAGTATTGATAAATGTCTGACCACCATCATAAAATTTCTTTAAATTATTTCCTTTGTAAGTATATGGTCTAGAAACACCATCCCATTGTTCTACAGAAGAACCATTTAATTTTGGTCCCCAGTTGGCATAGGTGTCTAAGTTGTCAGAGGTAGTAGAAAAATCTCTACCCTGTCCATATGTTGTCTGAGGATCATAAGGATCATTGTTAATATCATCAAACTGAATAGAACTACTAATATCTACTGACATTCCATCTGATCCAGCTCCAGTCTTAGTGGTAATGATAATTACCCCATTAGAGGCTCTTGAACCATATAAGGCTGCAGCAGCACCCCCTTTTAATACAGAGATAGACTCAACTTCATCTGGGTTTAATGCTGAAATTCCATCACCGGAATCGGCTCCACCCCAAACTCCAGCAGAACCAAGGTTTGAATTATTAATTGTAATCCCGTCTATCACATAAAGTGGTTGGTTATTACCCGTTAAAGAACTATTACCCCTTATAATAACACGGGTGGATCCTTTAGCTCCGGCAGCGTTACCTGAGATTTGAACCCCAGCAATCTTTCCTTGAAGTGCATTGATTGCATTAGTTTGCTTTACTGTGTTCATTTCTTCACCCTTAACTTGTGTTACAGAGTAACCCAAGGCTTTAGTGTTTCTTTTTACACCCAAAGCGGTTACAACTACTTCTCCAAGTTGCTCTGCGTCTTCACTCATAGAAACATTCAGAGTAGATTGGTTTCCTGCAGGCACTTCTTTGGTTGTATATCCTAAAGAGGTGAATACTAGAATGGCATTACTGCCGCTCACTGAAATGGTAAAATTACCGTCAAAATCTGTAGAAGTACCATTATTGGTTCCTTTTTCTACCACATTTACACCCGGTAATGGGACGCCAGATTCCGACTCGGTTACCGTACCGGAAATGGTTTTGTTCTGTCCATACATGCTGTTCATACAGAGTACGGCAAAGAACATTAATAAATAATGAATTTTTCTGTTCATACTAATTTAGTTTAGTTAGTTACTTATTAGTGTTTTAAATTAACACTTGGTTAGCATAGTAAATATGTCACTATTGTACGAATTTCAAAAAAAAATTCGACATATAACAACAATTAAACGGCAAAAAACAGAAAAACTCAAACGTTTTCGAAAAAAAAATAGCGGCAAACGCGCTTATTTAAAGATATAACGACGTAAAACGGCAAAAAAAAGCAAGTTGCTATAAAAATAATGTTTTTCGACTAACTACAAAAATAAGGACACAAACAACACTTTGATCCTGTAAAAAACTATTTTGAGTTGATGGCTTTTAAAAGAAAAATCAACTCTTTGCTGTTTACCAGATCTTCATGGGAGATAAAAAAGCGGCTTAAAGAACTTCCATCCAATGACACACTATCTATAAAAGTATTGTCTTCAGGCATATTAGAGCGAATGGTAAGCGTTTCATTTGGATAGTATCTGGGGTCTAAGCGAATTTCTATTTCGCTAAAACTTGGTGAAGTAACTGCATAAACCGGCAAAGATGGTGTTACAGGATACAATCCCATCATGGAAAATACTGCCCAAGCACTCATAGTGCCTGTGTCGTCATTACCAGGAAGGCCGTCTGGACTGTTTTTAAAGTAGGTTTTTAACAGCTCCCTTACCCGCTTTTGGGTTTTCCATTCTGCTCCTTTCACAAAATTGTAGAGAAAAGGATAGGCAATATCTGGCTCATTGGCCATGTCAAACTGGTTGTTGTCAAAAACTTTATCTAATTGACGCACAAAAGACTGTCCTCCACCCATTAAATCAATAAGCCCTTTAATATCGTGAGGCACCATAAAGGTGTATTGCCATGCATTTCCTTCAATATAACCAGGGTTTTTTACAAAATTAGCCCCTGTATCTGGATTAAACGGACGGAGCCAAGATCCATCTGAATTTTTTGGCCTAAGTAAATTATATGATGGATCGAATAATTTTCTATAAGACTTAGATCTTTCAAGAAAAAGCGCATGAGATTCGGTATCGCCCAAAGTTTTGGACAAGGCTGCAATAGCAAAGTCTGCTAGGTTGTACTCCTGAACAATAGACACAGAACCACTTTCATATAGCTCTGCTCCTAAATAGCCCTTTTCAATATAAGTGCCTAATTCAGGGCGTAATGGATTGTTATAAATCTGACTAGCACTTTTTTTCATGGCTTCTAATCCCAAGGCAACGTCAAAATCACGAATTCCCCTGTGATAAGTATCTGCAATAACAATACCAGCTGGGTCTCCTACCATTGTGGTGGTTTCAGTGGCGTTTAATTCCCATTTGGGGAGCCAGCCACTCTCCTTATAAATCTCCAACATACTTTTCACCATATTGGACTGTTGTTGGGGATAAAGCAGACTCATTAATGGGTGTAAATTTCTATGGGTATCCCACAAAGAAAACACCGTATATCTGGTGTCTTTGGTACTCAAAGTTTCTCTTGACCCCATAGCAGGGTAGGAACCGTCTACATCATTAAGCACATTGGGGTGAATTTGTGTGTGGTACAAAGCCGTATAAAAAATTTCTTTTGCATTTGGTTTTCCTCCTTTTACACGAACCACAGAAAGTACCTCTTCCCAAAGTGCCGTGGTATTTGCCCTAATTTGATCAAAAGATTGCCCACCTACCTCTGATATTAAGTTGGCTCGGGCATTTTCAATGCTTACATAAGATACCCCAATTTGCAAGACCACTTCGGTGGGCTTTTCAAACTGGTAAGTAAAATAAGCGCCAATACTGTCTCCAACAACTGTTTGCCTGAAACCTTTCATTAGTCTGGTTTTGCCATTATATCCCATCCACTGCGCTTCTTCTCCATGGTATTTAGTGGGTCTTTTCCAAAACCCTTGTACTTGGGTAGGCTTAGAAACCCTTGCCACAAAATAGACAGGATAAGCTTCTTCTGGTTTGTAGTAGCAAAAACTGCCTACTTGTCTCATTCCTTCAATTTCAGTATCAGACACTCTTTTTAAACTAGCCCCCTGCTCATTAGTCAGACCCAAGCCTAGGTTTAATAAAATATTGGCCTGACCAGCTGGAAAGGTATAGCGACTCACTCCTACTCTTGTGCTTGCTGTAGTGGCTACCTTAATCCCATATCGGTCCAGCTCATTCTCATAATATCCCACGGAAGCTTTTTCGTTGCTATAAGTAGTACCGTATTCAGATGGACTCGTTTCTAAAGCGCCTGCTGTTGGCATTGCAATAATTACACCCAGTTCTGGACAGCCAACACCAGATAAATTAACATGGCTAAAACCAGTTAAAAATTTATTTTCGTTTACATAGGGCGTAGAAAGCCAACGGCTGTCTTTTTCCATAGGAAAATTTTGAATTCCAGCCACATTGAAGGGGCTCACACTTACCATCCCTCTAGGGGCAATAGGCCCTGGATTTGTAGTGCCAAAATTTGAGCTTCCAATAAAAGGATTTACAAAAGAAACCAGTGATTCAGCTTCTTGTGAAGCAGCTAAGTGGAATATGAAAAAGGCACAAATAAAATTACGCATGTTTATGGTTTTAATTCGTGAGTACTCATAGAATAAGGAAAAGCGCTTGCTTTTGATGCCCTTTCTTTATTGGGTATTTCTCCCATCTTAAAAAGTAAGGTTCCCCCTTGTTGCAAAAGGTCTGTCTTTAAATAAGAAGCATTCCAAAGCTCATTATTTAAAGTAGCCTGCTGAATATAAGGGGCCTGATCACTTTGGTTTTCTGCAATTATGTTAAAAGTATTTCCGTTTTGAAGCTTTAGTGATACCTCGTCAAAAAGCGGACTTCCCAAAACATATTCCCCAGTTACAGGCGCTACAGGATAAAATCCCATCGCAGAAAAAACATACCAAGCAGAGGTTTGCCCATTGTCTTCATCGCCACAATAACCATCTGGATCTGGGGTGTATAAAGAGGTGAGCACCTCTCTTATCTTTAACTGTGTCTTCCAAGGTTTTCCTGCATAATTATAGAGGTATATCATGTGTTGAATGGGTTGGTTGCCATGGGCATAATTGCCCATATTAGCAATTTGCATTTCCCTAATCTCATGAATGGTGAAGCCATAATAAGAACTGTCAAAAAGTGGTGGCATGTCAAAAACCTCATCTAATTTAGACTCAAAAACAGAAAGCCCTCCCATATCGCTAGCCAAACCTGCTATGTCATGAAATACAGACCAGGTATAGTGAAGGCTATTCCCTTCGGTAAAAGCGTCTCCCCATTTAAGGGGATTAAATGGACTTTGAAAAGTACCATCCTCATTTTTTCCACGCATCCAGTTGGTCTCTGGATCCAATAGGTTTTTATAATTAAGTGCTTTTTTAAAGTATTGGGCTGCTAATGAGAATTGGCCCATTTTTTTAGCCAACTGACCAATGCTGAAATCTGCATATGCATACTCCAATGTTCTTGCGGCATTTTCATTAATTCCCACGTCGTAGGGAACGTAGCCCAGAGAATTATAATAATCTATTCCTGCCCTTCCTACAGAATTCACTGGTCTCCCTTGGGATTCGGTCGCATTTTTTAAAAGTGCTTCTAAGAGTAAATCTTGATCTCCTGTTACGCCCTGCAGCAATGCGTCTGCAATAATTGGGGCAGAATTTGAGCCAATCATACAATCTCTATGTCCGGGACTAGCCCACTCTGGCAACCATCCAGATTCTTTGTAGGTATTGGCCAAACCTTCTAAAATCTGTGCATTTAACTCTGGATACATAAGGTTAAAGAAAGGAAAAACAGCCCTGAAAGTGTCCCAAAATCCATTGTCAGTAAACATAAATCCCTTTTCAATGTTGCCGTTGTAAGGACTGTAATGTATCACCTCGTTAGAGGCGTTATACTCATAAAATTTTCTAGGAAATAATAAAACCCGGTACAAACAAGAGTAAAAAGTTTGCAGTTGGTCTGTATTAGTACTGCGTACCATAATGCGCTCTAATTCTTTTTCCCATGCTGCTGTCGCTTTATTTTTTGTCTGTTCAAAAGAGTCGCTGCCAATTTCACGATTTAAATTTAATTCGGCTTGGGCTGGAGAAATAAAGGAAGAAGCTACTTTCATGTGTATTTCTTGCCCCTTTGCTGTTTTAAAACCTACCACAGCACCCACGTGTTCTCCTTCTTGTGTGTTGCTTTGAGAATCCAAACTCCAACCGTCTGCCCAAGTTTGTGTCATGTCAAAATCTGTGTCAAATACGGCCACAAAGTAATTATGAAAATTATCTGGTACGCCACCACTATTATTCCGACAATAGCCAATTATTTTTCGCTCTTCTGGAATAATTTTCACCATAGATCCTTTAAAAAACCCATCTAAAATCACATGAGATGCGTCACTCTTTGGGAAAGTGAATTTAAAATGGGCCGCTCTCTCAGTTGGTGTAACCGCCATAGTCACATCATAATCTGCTAAGTAAACACTATAATAATCTGGTTGCACTTTTTCTGCTTTATGTGAAAACCAAGAAGCTCTTTTGTCTTCCTGAACCTCTAATGGTCCTGTGGTGGCCATAAAAGAAAAAGCGGCATAATCATTGATCCAAGGACTGGGCTGGTGGGTTTGCTTTATACCCCTAATGGTATTGTCGTCGTATTTGTATGTCCAGCCATCTCCCATTTTTGCAGTCATGGGGGTCCAGAAATTCATTCCCCAAGGGGTTGCAATAGCAGGATAAGTGTTCCCATTAGAAAGGCTAAAATCTGAATCTGTACCCATTAAAGGATTTACAAAATCTACTAAGCTGGTGCTTTGTTCTGCTGCTGTGGGTGTTTTTAAATCAGTTGCATCTTGGCAAGAATAAAAAGACAAACTCACAAATAGCAGCGCAGTGTAATATGTTTTTTTAAAAGGGTTCATGAGCAAACATTATTATTTCTGTGTATTCTTAGATGCTTTAATCACTTCCCATTGGGCTGCTGTTATGGCATTTCCGTCAAAAAAAGAAACACCGTTGGCCCCATTGTTTTGGGCCTCACTGATAGCTAAACCTACCTCTTCAGCACTCATAGGGGGTACGTACACCCCTGTGTGCAAACCTACCCCTTTGCCCTTTAAATCATTTACTCCTTGGGCGGTAGCAAAACCAATCCAATCTACCCCTTCGTTATAAAAACTGTTATAAATCATAGGCAAAACCGCATCTATATTCCATTTGTCCCACCTTTGGCGCACCATATGGTCTGCCATCTCCGGATAAGGAAACACGGCAGCAGTGAGCATTTTATTGTTTTTATGGGCAATATCATAAGCAGCGTCTACAATACTTTTTACTTTATTTAACCTAAACTGTTTCCATTCTATATCAATTTCAGGATGCGCCATTTCTAAAGGATTTCTGTGGTGCTTCTCTTGGAACTCCGCCATACAAACCTCGCAATAACAAAAGTCAAATTCTGGCAGTTCCGTATCTTGAACCAAGTTGTATTTTGGCAAAAGTCCAACGGGTAAATAAATGTCTGAATACCTTATATAATCTAAGTGAACACTTGCCACCCCGCTAACTTTAGCCAAACCAGCTACAAGAGAAAGCACATGGTCTCTGGATTCTTTTCTAGTGGGACACATCCATTTGTAATAACCCACATAGGGTGGCTGGTCAAAGCAAGATTTACCGTCCCTACTCACTGCATACCACTCTGGGTGCTTTTCTGCCTCCTTATCTCCAGGCCTATTAATCGCCATAATCCAAGCGTGCACTTCCAATCCTGCTTTTTCAGCTATGGGCACCAAACGCGCTAGAAGACTAGGGTCTGTGTTGGTATTTATCAACACTGCATCTATGCCATTTTGGGCATATTTTTCAAACTCAGCCACATAAGAGGCATCTGTCCTTTCCGGGTTAGCTGTAGTCCAAGTCCAATATTTAAATGGCGCTTTAACAGGTGTTTCCACCAAAGTCTTTGGCTTGTTTTGACAGGCACTCAAAAATACGAGGGCCAAAAGCCCAAAAATCATAGGGCGTTTAAGGGTGGTTAGTTTCATAACGTATAAATTTACCATAGGGGTTTATTTCTAAAGTTTCAGGACCAAAAGGACTGTCGCAAAGCAGGCTAAAACCTGTGGCGTGAAGGGCTATATTTAAAACTACTTCAGTACCTTTCCACACTACATTACTTTGTATGAGGGATTTATTTAAAGGCAGCCCCGCTTTATGTGCCGCCAATAATTTTCTGTATTCCTGGTACATGAACCATTTTAAATGCTCTTGTTCAGGGGGCGTAAATTCTTCCGTTTCACCAGGAGATCTAGCACTGAAATACACATATCCCCACTTTTCTGGTTCGTGCATATTCACCACCATTTGAGGAGACCACACCCAATTGTATTCAGGCAAATAGGATCCGTTGGGGTCTTTTTTACGGCTGTAACGGCCCTCTTTTAACTCAAATTCCCAATTGACCCTAGAAAAACCCATACGCCAGAAAGTTCCAGCTACAGTGGCATTCATTTGAGTCACTTCATTAAAAACAGTCCATGGTATGGCTACTTCTAAAGACCAGCCTTGGTCTGAGTCAGAAGCATCGTTTATGGTACCCGCTATATGGACTGCAGACAAAACCCCCTTCATGTCCCATTGATTTAATACTTTAGGATTGTTTCTATAAGGTGCAGTCAAAAACAAATCCCAAACCGTATTGAGCACATTCATTTCAAATTCTACATAATTATGGGTATCTCCGTCTGGATCAATGAAAATTTCGAAATCATTGTTGTAAAAAATAACCGTATCCCGCTGCTTTAATGTACCCCAAACATGTGGCTCTTCAAGTCTAGCCATGAAGTACAAATATTTCTCATCCCATAACATTTTCATTTGGGTATTGTATTTTGGCTTTTTTAACCCTTCAATATCAACAAATGGAGCTGTCCATGGCGTGCTGTCCCAAACAGATTCCTCCGCCATACCATCTATTAAAATAGTCTCAGACGTCCTGTAAGCTACATAAGAATGCGGTATGGGCGTATTGGATTCAAATGGAAGTGATTGCCCTGAAGAATAGGCCACAAAGAAGAAACTCAGACTAAAAAAAAGGCAATTTTTTAAAATTATTTTCATGAATAATACCTAGTAAATGTTATTCTAAAATTACAAATTGTATTCTTATAGCAGAATTTAAACTAAATTTCACCCCACAAGGTATACTTATAATCTGATCCAATTTTGTTAATTTTAAAAGAATTTTAAAAGAATTTAGACCAATGACAATGCATTTAAGGCATACAACATCCTTATTAAAACAATAAAAACATCCTAAATTCATTTTTTTGATAGCACCGCTTAAATAACCCCCATGATTGCAGATAATCAAATAGACGCCCTACTTAACCAACCTTCTTATTCGAAGAAATATCAAATTACAAAAAGGCATCATGTGATCTTTTGGACTATTTACATCTTATTTAACACCATTAGATGGGGGAGTTATTTTGACGATTATAGCTACTCTTTAAAAACAAATTTACTGGGCTTTCCCATTCATATGACTTTGGCTTACCTTAATGTTTATTACCTCATGCCAAAGTTTGTATACAAAAAAAAATACTGGAGTTACGCTGGACTAGTGGTGCTGTCTTTATTTTTAATGCTGATTTTAAAATACTACCTCACCTATTATTTGGTGAGCACCACCAATGTATGGCCCGAAGGACCCGAAGAACCCAATGGTTTAAGTTTCAATTACGCCCTTCAAATGATGCTGGGCGAATTTTACGTAGTAGCCTTTGTCACGGCCATTAAAGTGACCATTGACTGGCTGGGAGAAAACAATCGATTTAACGATTTAGAAAAAAGACAATTGGCTACTGAGTTGCGTTTTTTAAGGTCCCAAGTGTCTCCCCATTTTTTCTTTAATACCCTCAATAATATTTATGGCCTCACCCTAGAAAAGTCAGACAAAGCACCTGAAGTGGTTCTTAAGCTCTCCGAGCTGATGCGCTATTTATTATACGCCACCAAAAAAAGAAAACAAGATTTAGTGAGCGAACTCCACTGCATTCAAAATTACATAGACCTAGAACGCATTCGATTTAGTGATCACTTAAAAGTAACGGTGGATATTAAAGGAGATTTAGAAGGCAAAAAAATTGCACCCATGCTACTGATTCCACTTATTGAAAATAGTTTTAAACACGGTGCAAATCAAAATTTAGGCGCGGTGAAAATTTCTCTAAGTGCTCAAGTAACGGGAGATTTTTTGTACTTTGAAGTTTGTAATAATTTACCCGTAAACACGCAAGACACCACAACGCTAATCCATACAAACAAAAACAGCAGTGGTATTGGCTTGGCCAATGTAAAAAAAAGACTAGAACTGGGTTACAAGCCCCAAGATTATCATTTAGAAATAAACCAAACCGACCAACACTTTACCGTAAAACTCAAATTAAAAGTATGAGTCTGAAAACCATCATTATAGACGACGAACCCTTAGCAGTAAGCATTCTGGAAAAATACTGTAAAGAAATTAATGACATTGAAATTGTGGCTAGTTTTAACAATGCAGTAACAGCAGCCAGATTTGTTCAAGACAATCCTTTAGACCTTATTTTTCTAGACATAAACATGCCTGTATTAGATGGCTTATCTTTTCTGAAAAGTTTGGAGATAAAACCCATGGTCATTATGACCACCGCCCATGAAACCCACGCCCTGGAAAGCTTTGAACTCCAAGCCATTGACTATCTGGTCAAGCCCATCCCATTTCCGAGGTTTTTAAAATCTGTTCAAAGGGTCATTCAGCTAAAAAAACCCCAAGAAGTTCCAGGCCATTCAACCACTGAAACCAAGAGTATTTTTGTGAAGATTGACAAAAAGAAATTGCAAAAAATTGAACTAAACAAAATAGTCCTTGTTGAAAGTCTAAAAGACTATATCAGGATCAAAACAGATCTAGGAAAATACATTATCCACAAAACATTGAGCAGCTTTACAGATGAGCTTCCGCCGGATAAATTTATTAGAATACACCGTTCTTTTACAGTAGCCATAGACCGCATAGAATCTGTTGAAGGAAATAGTATAGAAATACAAGGAGAGCGATTTACAATAGGCAGAAGTTATATTACGGAAGTAAAGTCTAAAATTCTTCAAGACCTTATTAATTAGGACTTTACTATAAGGCTTTGGTGTTTGTCTTGTAGTACAATCTATTAAGCCACAGGACTTTGTCGTTTGTCTAAATTAATTGCACATAGACTTATTTATGTAGACCTTACTAAATCTATAAAAATACTATGCGCCTATTTTATTTTTCAAGTAAAACACGAGCAGCTACTGCAAAATCAGGGGTGTTATTTTCTATAATACTGTTATTTGTTGTGGTGGCATGCCAAACCAAAGGACCCAAAATAATAGACGTCAATACTGGAATGCTTTTAGAAAAGGTGCCAGATTCCGTAGACTTTACTTTTCACGTGAAGCCCATACTTTCAGACAGGTGCTTTAAATGCCATGGGCCAGATAAAAATGCCATTGAGGGCGGTCTTTCGCTGCATACTGCAGCAGGGGCCTATATGGCCCTTGGCAAAGCCAAAGACCGCCGAGCCGTAGTCCCATTCAAACCAGAGGCAAGTGAACTAGTGGTGCGCATACACAGCACAGACCCAATCACCCAAATGCCACCTCCAGAATCCAATCTAAGCCTTAGTGAATACGAGAAAGAGGTCCTGGAAAAATGGATTACCCAAGGAGGTAATTACCAAGAACATTGGGCATTTAGCCCTCCAACAGCAGAAAAAGTTCCAAATCTAAACCCCAGTTGGGGAGCCAACGAAATAGATGCTTTTGTCTACAAAAAACTCCTTGAAAAAGGCCTAGACCCCTCTGAAGCAGCATCCAAAGAAGTGCTTTTAAGAAGGGTATTTTTGGACCTTACAGGATTGCCGCCTAGCCCAGAAACTGTAAAAGCATTTGTGTCCAATACAGACCCTAACGCATATGACAAAATAGTAGATAGTTTACTTAGCACCGCAGATTACGCGGAACACATGGCCTCTGAATGGTTGGCCATTTCAAGGTATGCAGACACCCACGGCTATCAGGATGATTTTGAGAGAACCATGTGGCCGTGGAGGGATTGGGTTATTCACGCTTTTAAAGAAAACATGCCTTACAATACTTTTGTGACCTATCAGTTGGCTGGAGACCTATTGCCCAACCCTACCAAAGAGCAAATTTTGGCAACAGGATTTAATAGAAACCATAAAATTACTTTCGAAGGAGGTGTTATACCAGAGGAATACCGAGTAGAATACGTAGAAGACAGGGCAAATACATTTGGCACTGCTTTTCTGGGTATGACTATGGAGTGTGCCCGTTGCCACGACCACAAATACGATCCTATCTCTCAAAAAAATCACTTTGAACTCTTTAGTTTCTTTAACAATCTAGATGAAAAAGGATTGGTTTCTGACCGCAATGAAGTCCCGGCGCCCACCATGAGAATTACACCAGAAGACCAAAAAGGAGTGCTAGCCTTTTTAAACTTACAAGAGCGCCAAAAAATGCCTGACAACAATGGTATAGACAAAGGCATGGAAATTATGGTCATGCAAGACATGCCCATTGCCAGAAAAACATTCATATTAAACCGTGGGGCTTATGACCAACCCACCACAGAGGTCTTTCCGAATACCCCAGAAAAAATATTGCCTTTCCCAGAACATTTTCCAAAAAATAGGTTGGGGCTTTCTCAGTGGTTGTTTGCAGAGGAGCATCCGCTAACAGCGAGGGTAGCCGTCAATAGAATATGGCAGCGCTTTTTTGGTCAGGGATTGGTAGCCAGCAGCTATGATTTTGGTAACCAAGGGTCACTTCCTACCCATCCTGAATTACTGGATTTTATGGCCCTTAAGTTTAAAGATGGGGGGTGGGATTTACATAAAATCATGCGATTCATTGTACAATCAGACACCTACAAACAAAATAGTGCCGTAAGCGAAAAAGCCCTTCAATTAGACCCAGAAAATAAATGGCTGGCCAGGGCACCAAGATTGAGATTGTCTGCAGAGAGCATTAGAGACCAAGCCTTAGCGATTAGCGGCTTATTGGTCAGAAAAATTGGTGGCCCGAGCGTAAAACCGTATCAACCAGAAGGCTTGTGGAAAGAAACCACCGGCGGAGGCGGCGGAAGTACAGCCAACTATGTGCCAGACACTGGTGCTTCTCTCTATAGAAAAAGTATGTACACCTTTTGGAAAAGAACCGTTCCTCCGCCGAGCATGCTCACCTTTGATGCCTCTAATAGAGATTTATGCAGTGTAAAAAGCCAACAAACCAATACCCCACTTCAGGCCTTAGTATTATTAAATGACCCACAAATCATAGAAGCATCTCGGGTATTGGCAGAAAAAGCTACTAAAAAAGAAACCAAAGTAGCCGCCCAGTTGGCCTATATATACTTGGCAGCTACTGGCCAATTTACCACTGAAAAAGTAGCCGAACAATTACTAGCGCTTTACCACGACATGGAGCAACAGGTATTAGAAGAAGGTGTTTTACCTGAAGCGTATTTAGGCATTGGAGAAAAAGAAAGGTCTTTTAAAGAAAAAGATACTGCATTTACCGCCCTGTCCCTAACAGCTCACACCATTTTAAATTTAGACCTAACCATTACCCGCAGCTAATCATGAGTGAAAAAAAGATTATAGAAGAACGCTCCCTACAACTCAACAGAAGGGCCTTTCTAGGTAAAACTGCTCTTGGCATTGGTGGGATTGGCTTGGCCTCATTATTAGGTACGCCATATTTTAACACCACTAAAAACGGCGTGATTACTTCTGCTACACCAAATGCAGGTGTTAAGGGATCCCTAGGAGGGCTCCACCATCCTGCCAAAATAAAAAGGGTCATTTATTTGTTTCAAAGTGGTGGCCCCTCACAATTAGAATTATTTGACTACAAGCCCATGCTCAATGAAAGGCGTGGAGAAGATTTACCAGAATCTATTAGAAACGGACAAAGGCTTACCGGAATGACCTCTGGACAAGATAAATTTCCACTAGTAGGTTCCCAATTTAATTTTAAACAATACGGCAACAACCCTGCTTGGATCAGCGATCTTTTGCCTTATACCGCAAAAGTAGCAGACGACATTTGTGTGATAAACTCCATGTATACAGAGGCTATTAACCACGATCCTGCAGTCACTTTTTTCCAAACAGGCTCCCAACAACCCGGGCGTCCAAGTATTGGGTCTTGGTTGAGTTATGGCTTAGGCAGTGAAAATGACAACCTTCCTGCTTTTACCGTTTTACTTTCTAGGGGAACAGGAAGGCCCAATGGTCAACCTTTGTATACCAGGCTTTGGGGGAATGGGTTTTTACATTCCCTACACCAAGGGGTGCAGTTTAGGGCAGCCAAAGATCCTGTCTTGTATTTAAATGATCCAGACGGCATGAATAAGGCTACTAAAAGAAACATGCTAGACCACTTGGCAGCATTAAATGACGCTGGTTATGAAGACTACGGAGATCCAGAGATTAAGAGTAGGATTGCCCAATATGAAATGGCTTATAGGATGCAAACCTCTGTGCCAGATGTAATTAGCACAGAAAAAGAGCCAGACTATATTTATAAAATGTACGGAGCAGACGCTAAAATCCCCGGTACATTTGCTGCCAACTGCTTGTTAGCTAGAAGATTGGCAGAAAAAGATGTGCGTTTTATACAACTGTATCATATGGGATGGGACCAACATGAAAACCTTCCTGGTGCCATTGCCAAACAAGCCAAAGATGTAGATCAGGCTTCTGCTGCACTCATTATGGACCTCAAACAGAGGGGTTTATTAGAAGACACCTTAGTGGTTTGGGGTGGAGAGTTTGGAAGAACCAATTACTCACAGGGACTACTCACAGATACCAATTACGGAAGAGACCACCACCCAAGATCCTTTAGCATGTATCTGGCTGGAGGCGGAATAAAACCAGGATTATACGGAAAAACAGATGATTTTGGATACAATATTGTAGAAAACCCCGTACATGTTCATGATTTTCAAGCAACCATGTTACATTTATTGGGTATAGACCATGAAAAATTCACTTACAAACATCAGGGAAGAAGATTCAGACTTACAGATGTAGAAGGAAAAATTGTCAGAGATATTTTAAGTTAGCATGAAAAGAAAAGAATTTATAGCTACATCTGGTCTCGGATTTTTAGGCTTGGGGCTCTTTGGATGGGACACACTTGGGGTTAATGTCCTAAAAGATGCCGTTATAGGACATGGGAGCCACCAATACAAAATAGACTTAAACTGGGGCGCATTGAATCCCAATTTCTATCCTGTAAATGACTGCCATGAAATGGTACAGGACCGCAAAGGACTCTTGTACCTATTGACCAACCACACTGCCAATAATGTGTTGGTTTACAACACTTCTGGCGCCTTAGTAAACAGCTGGGGAAACGAATATCCAGGCGCACACGGACTGAGTATTCACGATGAAAACGGCACAGAATTCTTGTATATTTCAGACAACAACAGGCATGAGGTGATCAAAACAACCCTAGATGGAAAAGTGGTTCAAATTTTTCCCTTTCCTGTAGAAAGTGAGAAGTATCTTAGCCCCTCTGAGTATATTCCTACGGAAACTTGTGTGGCCGCAAACGGCGATGTCTTCGTGGCAGACGGCTATGGCGCACAATACATCCTTCACTACAATGCCAAAGGCGAACTTTTAAACGTATTTGGCGGAAAAGGGACGGAAAAACACCAGTTTTTAAATGCCCATGGCATTTGTATTGACACTAGAAGCAAAAACCCCAGCCTGCTCATTACTGAAAGACAGGGAAACGAACTAAAACGTTTTGACCTCAACGGGAATTTTTTAAGCACTACCCATTTACCAGGGGCATATATATGCAGGCCAGTCATTCACGAGCAAGAAGTGTATCTGGCCACTATTTGGTCTGGTGATGGGGCCGCCAATAGTGGTTTTATAGCTATTTTAGATCGAGACAATAAACTTACTTCTGCTCCTGGTGGTATAGCACCTTCTTACAATGAAGCGGGTGAGCTGCAAAAAATGCGCCAAGGTTTAAAAGTTTTTAAACACCCCCATGATGTTTGTGTAGACAAAGACCACAATGTTTATGTAACCCAATGGAATGCCGGAAAAACATATCCTATTAAACTCATAAGGATATGAGAAGTCTCTGTCTAATAAGGGAAAAACACTTTGTCTTAGTAGGGTGTATTGTGGTTGGTTTGCTGGGTTGCTTAGTGGGTTGTAAACAAGCGACTGACCAGTCAGTGACACTTAGCAGCTCCAAGACTTTTCAACTCTCTAATCCCCTGATTATAACAAAAAAAAAACTCTTTAAAGACAGTACAACAGTCCGGCTGGAGCGCCCTTATCCTGGCGCTATTTTATGGTTTCAATCAGAAGGAATAAATACCCAACTTAACAGTACACCAAAGGCGTATTCCTCCCCTATTATACTTAGTGAAAACACTAAATTACTTGCCTACGCCACGCATCCAGACTATAAAACCAGCGATACCGTGGCTTTAGAGGTATACAAAATAAAGCAACCTTTGAATCAAGCACAAATAAGTGTTTTTCCTCCGGCAAACGACGCTTATCCTGGAAAAGGAGCAGCCACCCTAATCAATAGTACTAAAGGGCCGCTGTCTTTTAGAAATAGTGAAGAATGGTTGGGCTTTAACCAACCGGTTGTAAGGATAGATTTGGTGTTTGAAAAAGCCATTGTCATGAATAAGGTGTATATCAGTAGCTTGATTGATCAAGATGCATGGATTTTTCCACCCACAAACATTATTGTAAAACACAATAATACCGCTATTGGAACACTTTATAATAAGGAAGCAGGTCAACCATTGATGGCCCAATTAAAAACTTTTATAGTAGATATTCCAATTAAAAGCTACACCCAACTCTCTATTGAAATAGCAGCCTTAAATAATATTCCTGAATGGCATCCTGGAAAGGGAACACAATCTTGGCTTTTTATAGATCAAATACTCGTAGAATAATATGTTTTTAATATTTCAACAAGTCAACATCTTTGGGGTTTTTCAACTGTTAAGCGTCCATTTTTTAGCCCTTTGTGGCAACTTTCAATTATTGAATTTCAACCTTTGGCAAATGATGGGAAATTTTCACCCACTTTTGGTGCATTTACCCATTGGTATTTTTCTATTTGGTTTTGCGTTGGAGTGTTTTAGTAGGTTTAAGAAAATACCGTTACCACAACAAATTAGCGCATTTACCTTAGCTACTGCAGCAGGTTTTGCACTCTTCTCTGTTATCTCAGGTTTACTTTTAGCCCAGGATGGGGCTTACAACCAAGATAACTTGTCCTTACATAGAAACATGGGAATAGCCTTTACCCTAGGGGCATTTGGCTTGCTTTTCATACAACAATATAAAGCTGTTTGGACCACTAAAGCATTCCTTCCCCTCTATGCTATATTGGTGCTTTTATTGAGTATTACTGGGCATTACGGCGGAAACATGACCCATGGTGAAGGCTTCTTATTTGGGCAAAATGATTCCAGCTCAAGCCTTTCCATTGCCTCATTGGAAAATACCATGGTTTATAACGATTTGGTGAAGCCTGTGTTGGACCTTAAATGTGTGGCCTGTCACAACGAAAAAAAAACAGAGGGTGGTCTATTGATGACATCGCCAGAATGGCTGCTAAACGGTGGGGAACATGGTCCCATTTTTCCAACAAATAAAGATGCTTTAGGTACCCTTCTTACCAGAGTACATTTACCCTTAGAGGAAAAAGAGCATATGCCACCAAAATCCAAAAAGCAACTCAGCAGTCAGGAAATAGTCCTGTTAGAATGGTGGATTCAAAACAAAGCCTGTTTTGACTGCAGTACAGCTAATTTAGAAGCCAATGAAAAAGTGGCGTTGGCATTGCAATCCTTTCTAGAAGACAACAGTCCTATTAAACAATGGGAGAAAACCATAGATCCTGTGCCACAAGATTGGATCCTCGCATTAGCCTCCAAAGGAATTACGGCCTATCCAATTACTTTTGGACACCCTATGGTAATAGTCAACGCAAGAGGGAAACAAAATCTGACTAAAAAAGACTTTAAACTCCTGAAAAAATACCAAGAAAATATTGTAGAAATAAACTTGGGTGCTAGCAATATGAATGACACTTTAGCGGTGTTTTTGAAAAACTTTGAGCATCTTTTGAAATTGCAAATTCCACAAACCCCAATTACAGACAAAGGGATGGAATACGTAAAATCTCTAGACCATCTGTTAACCATAAATGCTTTTGCCACCAATGTGACCAGCAAATCATTAGATATTATTAGTGAAATAAATACCTTAGAAAACGCCTACCTCACAGACACGCAAATCAATAAAAATACAATGGAGGCCTTTGTGGCTAAAAACGGAAAGCTACGCTTGCATTATATCTCTGAAGACACTTTTGCCCAAACCGCATTAGACCCGCCTACTATTTTATCCAAAACAGATTTTTTTAGAGATTCTCTAGCCATAGAAATGGCCTATGTGTTTGAAAATGCAAGTCTCTTTTACACCCTGGATGGAAGTACTCCTGACTCGACTAGTATAAAATACAACCGTCCTTTTTCCATAGACAAGACTACCGTTCTAAAAGCGGTTACTTATATGGAGGGATGGGGACTAAGTGCCGTGGCAGAGGCAGATTTTAAAAAGTCTAATATAGATTATTCAAAGGTGGAGCTGTTGGAAATACCCAATGAAAAATACACCGCTAATGGAGGGAAATCACTGGTAGATTTAAAAAGAGGTTCTACCAATTTTGTAGACGGCATGTGGCTTGGATTTGAAGGGAAAAACAGCGAGGCAATACTCACATTAAGCAAAAGTGAAAAAGTGAATTCAATGGCAGTTGGAACCTTGTCTGCTCCTGCAAGTTGGATTTTTTACCCTATTGGTCTAGAAATCTTCAGCAGTAACAATGGGATTGATTATAAAAAAATAGCCCAACAAAGTTATTCTCCTGAGGAGCCAAACAACGACGTTAAAAAGAAATTTTTGGAAATCTCTTTTCCTGAAGTTGCCGCCACACACCTAAAGGTAGTGGTGAAAAGCCCCCTTAAAAATCCTGAATGGCACCCCAACCCAGGAGGCAAAAGCTGGATTTTTATAGATGAAATTATTGTAGACTAGTGTTTGCAATTGACTAAATTATAGTATGTGGCATTTTTTTTACTGAAAAGTTTAATGTTAATTATAATCTAGCTCATATTATTATATGGTATCGGATATCTAATAATTATCATAACTTGATTATATTAAATTTTTAGAGCTATTCATAAATCTCCAATAATATCTCTTTGGTAACAGATGTTACAAAGCAGCCATCATATTTTCCTTACTTTTGACAAAAATATTTAAATGGATTTTATTTTAGACCCTTGGCCGTGGTATGTATCCGGCCCTCTTTTTGCTTTAGTCATGCTTAGCCTTACTGTCTTTGGAAAGAACTTTGGCATGTCTTCTAACCTCAGAACACTCTGTGCCATTGGTGGTGCAGGGAAATGGGCTTCCTTCTTTAAATTTGACATTAAAGCCCAAAAATGGAACTTGGTCGTGGTATTAGGTGCCGTTATTGGTGGGTATCTCGGAAGTCATTTCCTCCAAAACCAACCAGATATAGCTATAAGCGCGTCTACCGTAGAGGCATTACAACAAATGGGATTTCAGAATCCTGGAGCCAGTATTTTACCCCCTGAACTCTTTAGTTTAGACGCTCTAGCTGAACCAAAAACTTGGGCCATACTTATTATAGGTGGCTTCCTAGTTGGTTTTGGCACCCGCTACGCGGGTGGCTGCACCTCTGGCCATGCAATCAGTGGTTTGAGCAACTTACAAGTACCTTCTTTGGTGGCTGTCATTGGATTTTTTATTGGAGGACTTATTATGACACATTTAATTTTACCCCAATTATTCTAGACTATGAAATATTTAAAATTTTTATCGGTAGGTATTTTCTTTGGTATCTTATTGGTTAAATCCGAAGCAGTCTCCTGGTTTAGAATATTTGAAATGTTCCGTTTTGAATCTTTTCATATGTATGGAATTATAGGGAGTGCTGTGGCATTAGGTGCCATTGGAATTGCACTGATCAAAAAATTCAAATTAAAAGACCTCTCGGGCCAGGCCATTGAAATCCCTAGCAAAGCGAAAAATTATACCGCTTCAATTATTGGTGGATCTATTTTTGGGTTGGGTTGGGCCCTAGCAGGTGCCTGTCCTGGCCCTATGTATGTTCTAGTGGGAACAGGCGCTGTGAGCATGTTTGTCGTGATTGGAGCAGCACTATTAGGCACTTTTGTTTACGGACTACTCAGGGATAAATTACCCCACTAGCTCGTGAGGATTTATCAAAAATGATTGGGCCTACTTGTCTCAATAAACCAATTCTCTATAGAATTATTGTGAATTAATTATATAAAAAAAGCCCCTTAAAAGGGGCTTTTTTTATTGGGTGAGTAATTCCTTGACTACTACACAATCTCTGCCTGAATGCCTGCGTCTAAAATGCCTTGACAAGCAGACTTTAACTTTTCAATTGGACCTGTTTTAACGGTGCACTTACCTTTAAAGTGAATAATTAGGGTACATTGCTGGGCTTGCTCATTTGAATGCTTGCACACCCTGATTAAAGTATTAATGACATGATTAAAAGTGTTTACCTCATCATTAAAAACAATGAGTTCACTATCCTTTTCAACCGCCTCTAATGTATCTTGAGAAGATTCCTGTTGTTCCTTCATACCTTAAAAATATAAAAAATTAAACAGATTTAAAAACAGCCGCTACCCAGTCATTCTTCTCTGTATGACTTTGATATTCAATTCCTAAAGAAGCGCATTTCTCCTTGATCATGCCTAAATCTTGGTCGTAAAAACCACTCAACAAAAGGTATCCGCCTGTGGCTAAATGATCCTTATAGACTGCCATATCGTTCAACAAAATATTTCTGTTAATGTTGGCAAGAAAAATGTCGT
>Ga0209138_1001232_pt1 | contig 22446 bp, 16 predicted proteins | sample SaaInl3SG_22_DNA_FD_184645 | JGI IMG/M metagenome (GOLD analysis project Ga0209138, IMG submission 184645) | Marine microbial communities from expanding oxygen minimum zones in the Saanich Inlet - ESP_153SG_22_DNA (SPAdes) (version 2) | ecosystem: Environmental > Aquatic > Marine > Intertidal...
GTTGATCTGATTGCCAAGGCGTCGGCAGGCCGCATTGACCCGCTTATCGGGCGTGACCGTGAACTTGATCGCACCATCCAGATCCTATGTCGGCGGACCAAGAATAACCCGCTTTATGTCGGTGATCCGGGTGTTGGTAAAACCGCCATTGCCGAGGGCTTGGCATTGCGGATTCACAATGGTGAAGTGCCCGAAGCACTAACCAACGCGGTGATCTATTCGCTGGATATGGGCCAGCTATTGGCTGGCACCCGTTATAGGGGCGATTTTGAGGAGAGGCTAAAGGCGGTGATGAAGGCCGTTGCCGATGATGAAAACGCCATCCTGTTTATCGATGAAATCCACACAGTGATCGGTGCGGGTGCGACCTCTGGTGGGGCGATGGATGCCTCCAATCTGCTAAAGCCAGCCTTGCAGGAAGGCACATTGCGCTGTATCGGATCGACTACCTACAAAGAATATCGGGGTCATTTCGAAAAGGACCGTGCGCTGGTTCGCCGTTTCCAGAAGATTGACATCAAAGAGCCGACGATTGCCGATACCGTCAAAATTCTAAACGGACTAAAGAGCCGTTATGAAGAGCATCACAAAGTGCGTTATACCGGCGCGGCTTTGCGTACGGCGGTTGATCTCTCGGCGCGCTATATCAATGACAGAAAGCTGCCGGACAAGGCGATTGACGTGATTGATGAGGCCGCGGCGGCGCAAAACCTATTGCCGCCATCGCGCCGCAAAGTGACCATCGGCCAGCGTGAGGTCGAGGCCACCGTGGCAACAATGGCGCGGATCCCGTCAAAGCATGTTAGCCGTGACGACAAGGCGGTTTTGGAATCGCTGGAAGGTGATCTTAAACGTCTGGTGTTTGGTCAGGATGCCGCCATTTCGGCGCTATCATCGGCGATCAAACTGTCTCGTGCTGGCTTGCGTGAGCCAGAAAAGCCGGTCGGTAATTACCTGTTTTCTGGCCCGACAGGCGTCGGTAAAACCGAGGCGGCGCGGCAATTGGCCGAGGCGTTGGGGATTAAACTTCTGCGTTTTGATATGTCGGAATATATGGAGCGTCATACCGTCTCGCGGCTCATTGGTGCGCCTCCGGGCTATGTTGGTTTTGACCAGGGCGGCTTGTTAACAGACGCCATTGACCAGAACCCGCATGCGGTGCTGTTGCTTGATGAGATTGAAAAAGCCCATCCCGATCTGTTCAATATCTTGTTGCAGGTTATGGACCACGGCAAACTCACCGACAATAACGGCAAGTCCGTTGATTTCCGCAATGTCATTTTGATCATGACCACGAATGCCGGTGCCCAAGAGCTGTCAAAGACCGCGATTGGCTTTAACCGAGACCATAATGATGGCGCCGATATCGAGGCCATTGAAAAGATGTTCTCGCCAGAGTTTCGTAACCGTCTTGATGCGATCATTCCGTTTGCACCGCTTGGCCATGAGGTTATCCGCCTCGTGGTTGACAAGTTCATCATGCAGCTTGATGGCCAATTGGCCGACCGCAATGTCGAGATTGAGCTTAGTGATGCGGCGCGTGATTGGCTGGCTGAGCGTGGCTATGACAAGAATTATGGGGCCCGCCCGCTAACCCGTGTTGTTCAGGAATATATCAAAAAGCCGCTTGCCGATCAGTTGCTGTTTGGCGATCTGACATCGGGTGGCTTGGCACGGGTTGATGTGAAAAAGGGCAAGCTAGTGGTGACTGTCAAAGCGCCGCCGCAAAAGGCATTGCCTGGCAAACGCACAGCATTACCGGCGCCCGAACGCGGCTAGGATTTGATGGTCGGCGCCTTGCTAAAGGGGCCGGCCATTTCAATATGGTTCTTTTCCGCCTCAATGCCGTCGGCTTCGGCCCGCAGGAACCGCGCCACGGCTTGGCGAAACCCATCATGATCAATCCAGTGGGCCGAGAAAGTCGTGGTCGGCATATAGCCGCGCTGGACTTTGTGAAAGCCTTGGGCACCAGCCTCGACGCGTGACAATCCGCGTTCGATGGCAAAATCTATTGCCTGATAATAACACGCCTCGAAATGCAGATTTGGGATGTCGATATCGGCTCCCCAATTGCGTCCAAATAGCGTGTCCTCGCCGATAAAGTTCAGCGCGCCGCCAATGATCTGCCCATTATATTCTGCCATCACCAGCAACATTCGGTCCGCCATTGTCTGATGCAAAAGGTCGAAAACCTCTTTGGTCAGATAGGCGCTCCCCCATTTCTGGTCGATCGTTGACATGTAAAAGCGAAAGAAACTGTCCATATGATGTGTCTCAATGGCATCGCCGGTGAGTTGCAACATGGTCACGCCAGCATCGATAACTGATTGGCGTTCCTTGCGGATGTTCTTGCGCTTACGGGATGATAAATTGCTTAAAAAGTCAGTAAAGTCAGTGTAATCACGGTTTTCCCAATGAAATTGCATAGAGCTGCGGATTAGCCAGCCAGCCGCCGCCAGATCATCAGTGTCTTCTGCTGGCAGAAAATTGATATGCGCAGAAGATAGCGCAAACTGCTGGGTATATTGGACAAGGGCTCTGGCGAGTGCGTCGGTGATTTGGCGGCGGCGTTTATCATCGGCATCTCCGGTTAGAAACCGCGGTCCAGTCGCCGGGGTAAAGGGGATAGCTGATAGCAATTTGGGGTAATAGCGACCACCGGCTTGGGTAAAGCCATTGGCCCAGCTATGATCGAAAATATATTCGCCGTAAGAATGGTGCTTGATGTAATGCGGCATTGCGCCAACCAACACACCGTCGGCGTCGCGCATCAACAGGTGCATCACATCCCAGCCGGTATCGCCGCCGGTCGCCCCGCCGCGTTCCAGCGCAGACAGAAATGCATGGCACACGAACGGGTTGTTACTGCCGGCCAGCTGGTCCCATTCACTGGGCGCCACCGCGGTAATGTCGCGGCATAGTTCTACGGTAAAAGCATCCCCATCCATGCATTGAAAATGGGGCAAGAAAACGGACCCTGCAAGGGGTCCGTTCATTATTCATCGGTTATTTAGTGTTATTGGCCGGGAAAATGTGACGCAGGCAAATTCTGGACCTGTGCGGCTATTCGATTTCGAACACACCGTCAATTTCAACCAAGCATCCTAGCGGCAAGGCGTTAGTGCCAACAGCAAAACGGGCGTGACGACCAGCCTCACCAAAGGCTTCAACCATCAAATCAGACGCGCCATTGACCACGGCTGGCTGGCTGTTGAAATCATCGGTAGAGGCAACGAAAGCACCTAGCTTTACGACACGTTTCACCCGATCCAAATTGCCGCCACATGCGACTTTTAAGTTGGCTATCAAATTAATCGCACAGATCCGCGCCTGTGCCTGCCCATCCTCGATAGTCGCATTGTCACCAATACGGCCCGTTATCTGTAGCTTGCCATCAACAAAAGGCACCTGACCAGAAATGAAAACGAGGTTGCCAGTTTGCACAAAGGGAACGTAATTGGCCGCCGGTGCGGGTGCATCGGGAACGGTGATTCCCATCTCATTAAGTTTTGCTTCAACGTTGCTCATAATGTTCGCCTATCATGAATTTCGGTGGATTTGTCGTCGGGTAATGATGATCTAAAACCCGCCCAACAACCTTGCATGGTGAATATTGCTGGGCAAGGAAATTGTTGTCCCCAAAATCCAATCCTCTGTCGCGATCACAGAATGAAGCATTGCAAACACCATAAAAAAACCCCGCACCGGAGTGCGGGGTTAGTTCTGCAGATTACTCCGCAGGGAGAGTTTAGCTACAACCGGTTGTACCGCCGCATGTGTTACATTTCAGGCAGGTGCCGTTGCGAACCAGAGTGAAATTCTGACATTCAGGACAGGCCTCACCCTCATAGCCTTGCATGCGCGCTTGTTGGACCCTGTCCGATGCGCTTGGGGCAGATGATGACGCAGATGATGCTGACGATGCCGCTGAACTGGTCGATGCGGTGGCAACAACTGCTGGTGCAACGGGTGCGCTTGGCATCGCTGGTGCGGCTGTCTGCATGGTGGTTTCATTCGCCGCTGTCTGTTTCACCGCGGCATTGCCATCATTGGAATAAACCACCAGACCTTGCTTGCGGATAAAGCCGCGGCTAGTGACTTTGTTAACCAGATCAGACTGGCTATCACCGGTGCCGGTTGTTGATGTGTCCAGATCCTCTGGATTGACATGGCCAAGGTCGTGGCGGTCAAGATAGGAAATGGCCAGCTCGCGGAAGGTGTAGTCAAGAATAGAGGTCGACATCTTGATAGCGTCATTTCCAGTTACGATGCCTTGTGGCTCGAAACGAGTAAATGTGTAGGCCTCAACAAACTCCTCTAGTGGCACACCATATTGCAGGCCGATAGAAACGGCGATGGCAAAGTTGTTCATCAAAGAGCGGAAGGCGGCGCCTTCTTTATGCATGTCGATGAAGACTTCACCAATGCGGCCATCCTCATATTCACCTGTGCGCAGATATACCTTGTGACCACCAACGGTTGCCTTCTGGGTATAGCCTTTGCGGCGCTGTGGTAGCTTGTCGCGTTCAGCCCGGACAATACGCTCCACAACTTTCTCGATGACTTGTGGGGCGGCGGCGGCCATTGGCGTGTTGAGCGCCTCGACCATATCCTCTTCGTCCTCCTCATCATCGACAAGGCCGGATGACAATGGCTGGCTTAGCTTTGAGCCGTCACGATATAGCGCGTTGGCCTTGAGGCCCAGACGCCATGATGACATGTAAGCTTCGCCACACTCGGCCACTGTGGCGCTGTTTGGCATGTTGATTGTCTTTGAAATCGCGCCAGAGATGAACGGCTGGGCCGCGGCCATCATGGTGATGTGGCTATCAACAGACAGGAAGCGTTTGCCAAGGCGGCCACACACGTTCGCACAATCAAACACTGGCAGATGCTCGTCTTTCAGATGCGGTGCACCCTCAAGTGTCATTGAGCCACATACATGGATGTTGGCGGCTTCAACGGCGTCTTTATCAAAGCCGAGTGCCTCCAGCATGTTAAAGCTGAAATCATTGAGCTGTGCATCGGTAAAGCCGAGTGTTTCTTTACAGAATTCGTCACCAAGCGTGTAGCGGTTAAATACGAATTTAACGTCAAACGCACTTTCCATGGCGCCTTCGAGTTTAGCCAGCTCAGCCTCACCAAAACCCTTGTCTTTCAGAGCGTTGATCGAGATTGACTGACAGTTCTTCAAAGTGCCAGATCCAACCGCATAATTGATGATGTCATCAATCTGAGACTGGCTGTAGCCCATGTTAGATAGAGCCTCTGGAACAACACGGTTGATGATTTTGAAGTATCCACCACCGGCTAGCTTCTTGAATTTTACAATCGCAAAATCTGGCTCGATACCTGTGGTATCACAATCCATAACCAGACCGATTGTGCCGGTTGGCGCGATTACTGTTGCCTGCGCATTGCGATAGCCATGCTCTTCGCCCAGCTCTACCGCTTTGTCCCATGCGGCACTGGCGGCTTTGATCATGTTCTGATCCGGGCATGATGCACCGTCCAACGGTACTGGCAGGATGCTCAGACCTTTATAGCCTTTGCTCTTGCCATGCGCGGCGAGGCGGTGGTTCTTCATCACCCGCATCATATGCTTGGCGTTCTTTTTATATTGCGGGAAGGCGCCAAGTTCGCTGGCGATCTCGGCCGATGTGGCATAGGAAACGCCGGTCATAATCGCGGTGATGGCGGCACAGATAGCGCGGCCTTCATCGCTGTCATAGGAATGACCTTGGGCCATTAGCAAGCCACCAATGTTGGCATAGCCAAGACCAAGTGTCCGGTACTCGTATGATAGCTGGGCAATTTCCTTTGATGGGAACTGCGCCATTAGAACCGAAATCTCTAGGGTCAATGTCCAGAAACGACAGGCATGCTCGAATGCTTCGATGTTGAATGTGCCATCCGCATGACGGAACTGCATCAAATTCATCGATGCCAAGTTACAGGCTGTGTCGTCAAGGAACATGTATTCTGAACATGGGTTAGACGCGTTAATGCGGCCGCCTTCTGGGCAGGTGTGCCACTCATTGATGGTGGTGTCATATTGGAGACCCGGATCGGCACAAGCCCAAGCCGCATGGGCGATTTTTTCCCATAGGTCAGCGGCTTTGATGCGCTTGGCTACACCATTGTCACGGCGCTGGATCAATTCCCAGTCACCATTATCAAGAACGGCCTGTAGATATTCGTTGCTCACCCGCACAGAGTTATTCGAGTTCTGGCCAGCTACGGTTAGATAGGCTTCTGAGTCCCAGTCAGTGTCATAAGTCTTGAACTCGATTTCAGTATAGCCTTGCTGGGCGAATTGGATGACCCGCTGAACATAGTTTTCCGGGATCATTGATTTACGCGCAGACAGGATCGCTTTTTTGAGGGCGCGGTTGGCTTTTGGATCGAAACGCTGATCATCACCAAGGCCATCGGCGTGACAGGCCGCCATGACTTCGCCCATATGTTTTTGGGCAAGCTTTGAGCCAGCCACCAATGCAGCAACCTTTTGCTCCTCGACCACTTTCCAATCGACATATTCTTCAATGTCCGGATGGTCGATATCTACAGTCACCATTTTAGCTGCACGGCGGGTTGTTCCACCTGACTTGATCGCACCAGCGGCGCGGTCACCAATGCGCAAGAAGCTCATCAGGCCAGAGGATTTACCACCACCAGACAGGCTCTCACCAGAACCGCGCAGGCGGCTAAAGTTAGAACCTGTGCCTGACCCATATTTGAACAAACGTGCTTCACGTACCCATAGATCCATGATGCCGCCTTCATTCACCAGATCATCACCAACTGACTGGATGAAACAGGCGTGAGGCTGGGGATGCTCATATGCGCTGGCTGAACGGGTTAGTTTGCCAGATTTGAAATCCACATAGAAATGGCCTTGGCTTGGTCCATCGATGCCATAGGCCCAATGCATGCCGGTGTTAAACCATTGTGGTGAGTTTGGTGCAGACATCTGCATGGCTAGCATGTAGCGCATCTCGTCAAAATAAGTCTGGGCGTCTTCCTCGGTGGTGAAATAACCACCTTTCCAGCCCCAATATGTCCATGTACCAGCCAAACGGTTAAACACCTGCTTGGCTGAGGTCTCGCCTGATGTGCGCTCTTCTTCGGCCATATCGGCCATCGCGTCTTCATCCGGAACCGAGCGCCATAACCATGACGGCACAGATGATTCTTCAACTGTTTTCAGCGCGGCGGCAACGCCGGCTTTGCGGAAATATTTCTGCGCTAGAATGTCGGTCGCGACCTGCGAAAATTGTGCGGGGATCTCAACATTTTCAGCCTGGAAAACGATTGTACCGTCAGGGTTTCTGATTTCGCTAGTAGCCGTTTTAAATTCAATCGCCTTGTATGGGTCTTGACCAGCGGTGGTAAACCGTCTTTCGAAGCGCATAGACTATTCCTTTTGAATCATTTTCGTTCGCCAAAATGTTACTGACGAATTTTTGTTAAAAAACTGAGTGTTAAAGCCGTGTTTGGGTCAGGAGACACAATATGTAGCGGCCTGACTTCGATTAAGCTACATTATCTGGGGGCTAAACGACAAGTGGTCTTTTCATAAAAATAACATAATTTTGGCTAAATTAATGCCAATGAGCCATGTTAAAACTTCAAGATTGGGCGCTAGTGATCGCGCAAATGATTGAGAAAAATAGACTAAATTATGCAAGTGGTCGATTTGGGCATGGTAAAAAATTTCTTCAGAAAAACTGTTTCTGTTGGCAATAACGCCCCTTCGCTAGGGTGATTACGAACAAGTCTAACAAGCGGGCTTTCAACACTGGACGCAACGCCGGTGATGGGCATATAATGCGGCCTCGTCATAATGCGCCGTCATAGAGTAACTGGCCGCGACGTCTGGTAATACGACGTCTATTAATTCAAGGGGATCCGCAATGGATTTGGTAACGCTGTTAAATATCAAACTATCCACCACGCTTGTGGGTAATGATGTGCATGGCAATCGCTATTACGAAGAGCGCAAGGCCCGCCCGGGTAAACCGCCGCGCCGCTATGTGCGCTATCAAGGTAGCCCCGAAGCGTCAAAGGTACCTGCTGACTGGCATGGCTGGTTGCATCACACCGAAGATACCCCACCGCCGCCTGCTGGCTATGACAAGCATGAGTGGCAGCAGGATCATTTGCCGAATTTGACCGGCACTAAATACGCCCACAAGCCAGCTGGTCATGTGTTGCGCGGCGGTAAGCGCCCTGCGGCGACTGGCGACTATGAGCCGTGGAAGCCTCTTTAAGCGATAGCCCCTTGGGGATGGCCACCGAGAGCAAGCCTATTGGTTAGACCTTGGCAACACAGACGGGATGGAGACGGGGATGCAGAGAAACACTCTTGAGACAATTATGGGCGCTGTGGTTCTGTTGGCGGCTGTCGGCTTTGTGTCACTGGCCTATGAGGCCGCCGATATAAAGGGCGGTGATGGCTATGTGCTTGAGGCTGAGTTTGGCTCAACAGGTGGTTTGTCGACTGGTGATGATGTTCGGATTTCGGGCATCAAAGTTGGCCGCATTCTGTATCAAGAGCTAGATCCGGTTACCTATGCCGCCCGCATCGTCATGGCACTCGACCCCCAGATCAGCCTGCCAGCAGATAGCAGTGCACGCATTACCGCGGCCTCTTTGCTCGGTGGTAACTATCTTGAATTAATGCCCGGCGCCGATGATGAGATGCTGGTGGCTGGCGATGTCATCTATGACACGCGCGATCCGGTTAGCCTGACCGACCTGTTGGGCAAAGCGGTATTCTCGGCATCAGATGCGCAAGCGCAATAATCCCATCACTGACTTATATATAGCCTCCGCCATCGCCGGGCCTAAGCGCCCGCGTCATGGTGGCCTCTTGCGCAACGGGGGCCTCTTGCGCAACGGGGGCCGGTTGGTTGCGCTCACTTTGGGCGTCATAGTGGGGCTAGGCGCGTCACCGGCGCTGGCTAGCTGGATTGATGGGGATGTCGCAACATTACAGGCGCTGGACAAGATCACCGCGCGGATTTCAACGCTACAGGCGCCCATCGGGGTTACGGTTACTTTTGGTACGCTGGATATCACTGTCCAGCGTTGTGCGTTTCACCCACCTGAAGAACCGCCTGAGGATGCTGGCTTTATCGAGATTGTCGACCGTGGCCATGATCCGTCACTGTCGGGCATGCCGGTGTTTTCTGGCTGGATGTTTTCCTCTAGCCCCGCCATCTCGGCCCTAGAGCATCCGGTTTATGACGTGACCCTGCTTGGCTGTAACCAGCCCTAGGTCCATCAGTTTTCTATCACATGTAAGTTCAGGTGTTTTGCGGCGATACCAGTGCGCTCAGCAAATCATGGATCATCGGCCCGCTTGGTTGACCCAGCGCAAGATCGGCTGGCTGGCTAAGCGCTGTGGCCAGCATTTCCTCAAATTCCTCACGCGGCACCTCAAACAGGCCGAATTGTTCCAGATGGTCATTATGGAATTGGGCATCAAGAAGCGTAAAGCCACCCGTGCGTAATCGTGCCACAAGATGAACCAAGGCAATTTTGGATGCATCAGTCACCCGCGAAAACATTGATTCGCCGAAAAATGCGGACCGGAGCGCGACACCGTATAGCCCGCCAACCAATGTCTCGCCATCCCAGACCTCTACCGAATGGGCAAATCCCAATTTATGCAGGGCGATATAGAGGGCCTTGATATCCTGATTGATCCAAGTAGAGGCGCGGTTGCTATGCGGTTCGGCGCATTGGGCAATGACGTCGGCAAAGGCGCGGTCAATAGTTACCGATAATCGGGTTTGACGCACGGTCCGGCGTAACCGGCGCGGTACGTGAAATCGTGTCGGCCCATCGATTGCCAAGGGGATAAGCCCGCGAAAATCAGGCGCATAGAATTGAATGTCGGGACTGTCAGCCGATTCTGCCATCGGAAACACCCCAAGCGTGTAGGCCTTGATAAGCGTTTCCGGTGAGAAGGCGTATTTTTCAGACATCACCCATCCCGATCGTGATCTAATCGGCGTTTAGGAATTTTTCCTCGAGCCAGCGGATATTATAGCTACCGTCCTTGATAGCATCAGCCTCGACCAGACGCACATGTAGCGGCAGGGTAGTTGGGATCGGCTCGATCACAAATTCCTGCAAAGCCCGTCTTAGGCGCGCAAGGCAATGCTCGCGATTGTCACCATGAACAATCAATTTGGCAATCAGGCTGTCATAGTAAGGCGGTACGGAATAGCCAGAATACAGCACCGAATCCACACGCACACCCGGACCGCCAGCCGCATGATAGGCGGTAACTTTGCCCGGTGTCGGCATAAAGGTTTCTGGATGCTCGGCATTCACCCGGCATTCGATCGCATGGCCGGTAAAGGTGACGTCATCCTGGGTGAATGACAGCGGCAAACCCGCGGCAATGCGGATTTGTTCGCGAACCAGATCAATGCCTGTAATGGCCTCGGTGATCGGGTGCTCCACCTGTAGGCGGGTGTTCATCTCGATAAAGAAAAACTCGCCATCTTCATAAAGGAATTCCATCGTGCCAACGCCCAGATACCCCATCTGGCGGGTGGCCTCGGCGGCGATGCTGCCGATTGATGAACGCTGTTCTGGGGTGAGGGCGGGCGATGGTGCCTCCTCAAATAGTTTCTGGTGTCGGCGCTGGACCGAACATTCACGTTCACCCAGATGCACAACATTGCCATGTGAATCGGCAATCACCTGCACTTCGATGTGGCGTGGCTGGCCAAGATAACGCTCTAGATACACGGTATCATCGCCAAACGCGGCCTTTGCTTCGGACCGTGCCGCGCTAAAGGCTTCGGATAGATCATTTGCGGTTTCGGCAACTTTCATCCCGCGGCCACCACCACCAGATGCGGCTTTGACCAACAGAGGATAACCGATTTCTGCGCCCAGCTTTGTGGCCTCTTCGATCGTGTGCACGGCGCCCGGGGATCCTGGCACCAATGGCAGACCAGCGGCGGCGGCGGTGATCTTTGCCTCTACCTTGTCACCCATTGCCCGAATATGGCGTGTTTCCGGACCGATAAAGGTCAGACCGTGGGCCTTGACGATCTCGGCAAAGTCGGCGTTTTCCGAGAGAAATCCAACACCGGGATGCACAGCATCAGCGCCGGTAATGCCTGCCGCGCTGAGGATGGCGGGGATGTTGAGATAAGAATCAGTGCTACTAGGCGGGCCAATACAAACCGATTCATCGGCTAGACGGACCGGCATCGAGTCGATATCTGCGGTTGAATGCACGACCACTGACGGGATTTCCATCTCTTTACAGGCGCGCAATACGCGGAGGGCAACATCGCCGCGATTTGTTATCAGGATCTTTTTGAACATTACTCGATCACAATCAAAACTTGGTCAAATTCGATAGGCTGGGCGTTCTGGACCAAAATGTTGGTGACCTTGCCGTCGCTTGGGGCGGTAATCGGGTTCATTACCTTCATCGCCTCAACAATAAATAATGTCTGGCCTTTTTTCACGCTCGCCCCAAGGGTTACGAACTCGTCTGCGCCCGGCTCTGGTGCGGTGTAGATGGTGCCAACCATTGGTGACTTAACCGCGCCCGGATGATCACCAGCAGGTGCGGCGGCACTATCGGCGGCGGGTGCGCTAGGCGCGGCTGGGGCAGGTGCGGTGGCGGCAACTGGTGCAGGGGCAACAGCGGCCACAGGTGCGGCGCCTGTCACACGAGACAAGCGCACAGACACAGCGTCAGTTTCATATTCCAATTCCGCAAGGCCAGCGCCATCGAGAATATCGGCAAGGGCTTTTACCAGATCGGTATCAGGTGATGATGTGGTTTTAGGGGCTTTGGCCATGAAGAAGGCTCCGTATCTAGTCGTGAAATGAGTGAGTGCTTACCGCCTAGGCGCCAGCATTTGTAATGTCGGCAACAGCAGAAATTGCCATCGTGTAGGAGCTAACGCCAAAACCGGCGACAACTCCTTTTGATATAGCGGTGATGAGGGATTTGTGCCGGAATTCCTCCCGCGCATGGGTGTTGGATATATGCACCTCAATGACGCCGCCGGGAAATAGTGCCAGCGCATCGCGCAGGGCAACCGACGTATGGGTCAACCCAGCCGCGTTAATGATAATCCAGTCAAATTTGTTGCAAGCATCGTGGATGGTATCGATCAATGTGCCTTCGGCATTTGCCTGCATAAAGTCCATCCCAAGATTGTTAGCCTCGGCGGCGCTCCGACATTTGGCCTCGATGTCGGCCAGAGTCAGATGCCCGTATATGCCCGGCTCTCTAGTGCCAAGCATATTTAGGTTTGGGCCGTTCATCACGAGTATTTTGGTTTGCTTTTGCATCGGCTAACAATACCATTTTTTATCAGAAGTGCGAGTGTAAACTCATCATTGGGAATGCGCTGTCGTAACCTCGTAACTCTACTATAAAAAACGCCGTGTTTGGCGGCGCCAATTAGCTGTTCTTTGCGCGTTCATCAGCGATGAGTTGGCGCAGTTCGTCAATGCCGATCGCCCCCGGGACTACTGTGTCACCAATGACAAGCGCAGGTGTGCCGTTGATCTCTAGGCGCTGGGCAATCTCGCGGGTACGGGTGATGATCGAATTGACCGTGTCACTCTGCATATCGGCTTGGAGCCGGTCCATATCGGCGCCAGCATCTGCGGCCGCCTGTAAGATTGATTCTGCTGATACCGCAGAGCGCCCTGTCATCATTGCAACATGATAGGGGGTGAATACGCCCTGTGCCGCGGCGGCGATACCTGCCTGTGCGGCGGTGAGAGACGTCTGGCTCAGGATTGGAAATTCTTTAACGACAAAGCGGATATTGCCATCTTCGGCCAAAACTTGCTGGATAGGCTCAAATACCCGCTTGCAATAGCCACAATTATAATCGGTAAATTCATAGATCACGATATCGCCATCTGGATTGCCCATTTCCGGGTCGCCATCAACGTCGCGCAACAATGAAAAAGCCGCTTCTTTGCGCTCGGCCTCTTCACGATTGGCAAGGGCGACAAGCGCATCACGCACGACATCGGCATTTTCCTCAATATAGGCCCTGAATAACGCGTCCATCGCCGCTTTATCGAGGCTATGACTATCCGCTTTGGCGGGGCCAGTGAGGGTGATGGCGGCGGCAAGGCATAATCCAATAATGCGAAACATAAGATATCCTCTAAAACGGGTTCATCAATTAGGTGGCGGTTAGCCCAAAGTTACGATTGTTGGCAAGCCATGCGCCTGATGCAGGGGTTATACCAATATGGAGCCAGTTTGCAAATCGCCACTTCATAATGGGCTTCATAACTATGCCAAAATCTGGGGCCTATTCGGCCTCCCCTATTTGGCCTCGCCTATTTGCCCCCCTATTCGGCCTCATAGCTAAACACGATATCATTGGCCCGGGCGAGCAATTGATCTGCCATGCCGCCGCGCTCAATAGCGCGCTTTGCCAATTGCACCGCTCTGGTCTTGTCGCCCAGCAATAGGGCCTCATCGGCGAGGCTGATATCGGCGGCGTTCAATTTGCCAGCGCGGCCATAGGCAATGCCCAATTGGCGATGAATAAACGCCCATGATGGTTCAAAAAAGCGTGCTTGTTCGATGGCTTCGATTGCCCGTGGTAGCAATGAAGGGTCGCCAGATGCGATCAATGCACGCCCCAGATTAAGCAGAATTTGGGGGCTCTGGGGCCGTATGGATACTGCCGTTTCATAGGCCGCCGCGCTGTCGTTGGCGCGTTGCATGGAAATCAGGATGTCGCCGCGAAATTCATGAAAATACGCGTCCCCCGGCCGCTCGGCAATGATAGCATCGATCAATTCAAGCGCATGATCAAGATTGCCGCGGCGATAGGCGGCGATGGAATGGGCATAGCGTTGGTAGATCGGTTTCACTTCGGGGTCTGTTTTGGCAAGGATGCGCTGTGGTTGCTCGGTCCATGCGTCTAGCTTGGTTTCGATCCGCGTGAAAATATCATCCACGGTTGGCGGTGTGCCATAGGAACTATAGGGCGAATTGTTCATATGGTCCTGATAGGTGAGCAGACGTTGCGCCGCGCCCGGATGGGTGGAGTAATATTCCGATTGGCGCGATTCTGGCAATGCATGCTGGCGGGCCATACGTTGCATCAAATCACGAATGCCTGTGGCTGGTGTTTTTGTGGCATCGAGCAATTGAAGACCGATTTCATCCGCCACCGCTTCATTGCGGCGTACCGAAGAAATGAGATTGCGCCTAGCGCGATCGGTGCCGCCGATAATCACGCCGGTTGCCGCCTCGCCATTGCCAGATGCCGCAACCGCAATGGCGGCCAGTGCGGCGAGGGCCGAGGCGCTATTTGCATTGGTAACTTCTTCGCCCATGCGTTGGACATGGCCTGCTTTGATATGGGCAATTTCATGCGCCATGACGCCTAGAAATTCGTTCGCGCTCTTGGCCTTTAATATGAGGCCGGAATGCACATAAATGGCCCGCGTTCCAATCACATAGGCATTGTAGCTTTCATCCAGCACAACACGGATTTTGATGTCATAATCCGCATAGCCTGCGGCCCTGCTCAGCGGCAGAATGATCGTCTCCAACCCAGATTCAATTTCGGTGTCGCGGATCATATTTGCCTGCGCTGATGCCGTGCCAAATAGGATTATACAAACGAGCGCCGCGACAATATGTCGTTTTGATAATAAAGGGTTTGGAATGGCCATTATCTAGGCTCCGGTTGGATTTTAGGGTCGCCGACAGGAATATACAGGGCAATTTAGGGCAATATAGGGACTCTTTGGGCGTATTCGTGTCGTTTTCTGGCCAGTTTTGGTTGTCTCACACCCTGTTAACCGCTATTGTCCGCGCTCCTCAAGGCATCATGTTAGTATCACTACCATTTTATGGTGGCAAAAATAAGAGCAATATAATGGCGTTAAAGGTTACGACAACCAATCAAGTTCCTCCGTTTCTGGCAATGGCAATGATGGATGCCACACGCGCAGAAGAGGCGGCGGGCAACGCGGTTATTCACCTTGAAGTTGGGCAGCCATCAACGCCGCCACCAGCGTCGGTTACAAACGCATTAACCGCGGCGTTGGGCACGCTTACCACCCATTCCTATTCAGTTGCATTTGGCCAGATAGCCCTTCGCGAGCGGATCGCCGCGCATTACCAAGATTGGCATAACATCCGTCCGGACGTTGCCAGAATTGCCATTACACCCGGTTCATCGATGGGATTTGCGCTGGCGTTTCTGGGGGCATTTGATCGCGGTGATAAAATCGCCATCGCTAATCCGGGCTACCCTGCCTATCGCAATTTGCTATTGGCGCTGGGTCTGGAACCTATTTTGCTACCCGCTGGTGCGGAACAGGACTGGACGCCACAGTTAGAGGAATTGCAAAAATCGGGCGATCTGCCAGATGGTTTGCTATTGGCGTCTCCGGCTAATCCAACCGGTGTGGTGATGAGCAATGAAGAGCTGTCGAGTGTTGCCAAATGGTGTGATGCCAACGGTGTGCGGCTGATCATGGATGAAATTTACCATGGGCTGAACTTTGGCCCAAAGCCGGCATCGGTGCTCGAATATAGCGACAGCGCCATCGTCATTAATTCATTTTCAAAATATTTCTGCATGACAGGCTGGCGTGTTGGCTGGGCAATCCTACCAGAGGATTTGATCGAGACATGTGAAAGGCTGGCGCAGAATATGTATATCAGCGCCGCGCGGCCCATGCAGGAAGGCGCTATTGCGGCGTTTGATAATTATCCTGAATTAGATGCCCATGTTGCGCGTTACCGCGAGAATTGCGATATCCTGATGCGTGAACTGCCAGCTGAATTTTTGGGTGAGGTCGCACCATCAACTGGCGCGTTTTATCTTTATGCGGATATAAGCAATCTTGCCAACGGGCAGGTGAATTCGCTGGATATGAGCGCGGCGATGTTGCGTGATATTCACGTTGCCTGTACCTCGGGTCTGGATTTCGACCAGCAGAACGGCCATCACCATATACGCTTATCCTATGCAGGTGCTACCGCAGATATGAAAGAAGCCAGCCGTCGGATAAACAGCTGGCTTCCAAAATATCTCAAGACCGTTGGGTCTGATCGCTAGGATTAACTTTTGGGGTTAACCGCGGTTCCACCAGCCTTTGCGACCCTTTGGCTTTTCGGCGCTAACATCCACAACATCTTCGGGTGCAGAACTAACCGCCGCGCGTGTTGGTTCAGCCTCAACCTCATTTGCGCCCGACTTGGCATCGGACTTGATGTCTGATTTGGCGGCGACTTTATTTGTTGCCTTTGCCGGCGAGGCGGCCTTCTTTGCTTTAGCTTTGCTTGCTTTAGGCGCTTTTGGCTCCTGAGCATCCGCTGTTCCAGCCGCATCGTCGCTAGCGGCCTTCTTTTTGCGCGTGCGGGCTGGCTTTTTCGCCGCTGGTTTGGCGTCTTCGCCGCCCTCAGCCCCAGCCGCCTCTGGTGCTGGAGCCTCTGGTGCTGGAGCCGCCTTTTTACGGGTCGCGCGCTTTGGCTTTTCGGCTACGTCACCGCTGGCCTCTGCCACTGGCTTGCTGTCTGCCGCTTCTGTAGCCTCTGACGTCTCTGAAGTGCCTGTGGCCACTACTGCTTTGTCGCTATTCTGGCGCCCGCGTCCACGTGACCGGCGCTTCTTGGCAGGAGCCTCAGCATTATCTGCTGTTTCACCACTATCGCTGGCTACCGCTGTGCTTGCCTCGGTGTTTGATGCGGCATCATTGCTCTGTGCGGCCTGATCATTAGACCCTTGGGCCGCATTTTCGCCATTGGCTGACTCTTCGCCATTTTCACCATTGCGCCGACGCCGTCTGCGGCCACCACGACGGCCCCGCTTGCGGCGCTTTGGTTGATCCTCATCACTCGGCGTTTCGCCATGATTTACACCGTTATTATCGTTATCGGCGCTGGTATCTGCATCGCTATCATCATCGGTATTGGCGTCTGCACCTGCCTGATTTTGGCCTTGGTTGTTACGGTTGCCATTACGCTGGTTCTGGGATTTGCCATTCGATCTACCTTGGCCACGACCTTGGCCGTTATTTTGCGACCGGTTCTGTGACTTGCCCTGCGCGTTGCCCTGTAGGCCGACATATTCGACGCGGTAATCAGGTGCAATTAGGCTGTCATCTGACAATAGAACGATGCGCAGACCACAACGTTCTTCGATCTCGGCGATCGCGCTACGCTTGTGGTTCAAAATGAACAGGGCAACATCACGGTGCATTGTGATGTGGAGCTCATCCATCTTGTTTCTCTGGGCTTCTTCCTCAATGATCCGCAACATTTGCAAGCTAGCGGTATCGATCGAGCGAATGCGGCCAGTGCCCTCACAATGTGGGCATAGGTCGCTAATTGACTCATTGATGCTGAGGCGAAGCCGCTGGCGTGACATTTCCAAAAGGCCGAAATGGCTAATCCCACCGATTTGGATACGAGCGCGGTCATTGCGCATCGAATCTTTCATCTTGCGTTCAACCGCATGGCGGTTGCGGCCTTCGTCCATATCAATGAAATCGACCACGATAAGGCCAGACAAATCACGCAGGCGCAATTGACGGGCCAGCTCTTCAGCCGCTTCAAGGTTGGTCTTTAACGCGGTTTCCTCAATGTTGCGCTCTCTGGTTGAACGGCCAGAGTTAACATCGACAGCCACCAAAGCTTCGGTCTGGTTGATAACGAGATAGCCACCAGATTTCAGTGTTACCTGCGGGCTCTGGATGGTGTCCATCTGGCTTTCGACTTGATAACGCTGGAAAATTGGCGTCGAATCTTCATATTTGGCGACTTTTTTCACATGGCTCGGGATCAGCATTTTCATCTGATTGCGGGCTGTCTTATAGGCTTCTTCGCCCTCGACCAAAATCTCGTCAACCTCGCTTGTATATAGATCGCGGATCGAGCGTTTGATCAAATTGCCTTCTTCATGGATCACGCTAGGCGCTTGTGATTCCAATGTGCGGGTGCGGATATCATCCCATAGTTTGGATAGATAGGCATAATCGCGGGCAATTTCGGTTTTGGTACGCTTTGCACCGGCGGTGCGGACAATCACTGCCATGCCCGGATTAACGTCTAACCCACCAACCACAGTTTTGAGGCGCTTGCGATCAGCCATGTTGGTGATCTTACGGCTAACGCCGCCGCCACGATTGGAATTTGGCATCAGCACGCAATAGCGACCGGCAAGTGACAGATAGGTAGTCAGTGCCGCGCCTTTATTGCCGCGTTCTTCCTTTACAACCTGTACCAGCATGATTTGCTTGCGAGAGATGACTTCCTGGATTTTATATTTACGGACGTGACGCTTTGGACGAATTTCATCATCGTCACCGCCTTCACCACCAACGGTTTCCGGGGCGTCTTCGCTCTCGGCATCGGCAACGTCTTCTTCGTTCTCGGCGCGCTCGGCTTCGATTAATGCCTCACGATCCTCAACGGGGATACGGTAATAATCAGGATGGATTTCACTAAAGGCGAGGAAGCCTTGACGATTACCGCCATATTCAACAAAGGCTGCTTGCAGTGACGGCTCAACGCGAGTCACGCGGGCAAGATAGACATTTCCTTTTAGTTGTTTGCGGTTTTCTGTTTCGTAGTCAAAATCCTCAATGCGGGTACCACTTAGCAACACCACCCGCGTTTCTTCGGCTTGGCGTGCATCGATCAATAATCTTTTTGTCATTTATTTGTCTTTCCCCAGCCCGTAAGGGTCGCTCGCTATTGCAGAGCAACGCCAATTGGTTAACGGACAGGTGTTGTATGGCCAGACCATCTGCTCTGACGCCGGTCAAGACTAAGCCCTTTGGAGCTTTGAAAGTCTTTGTTGAGGCGGTGAGAGTCATGATGTCATCCGGGTATTTGTTGTTTACGTTCGTTTAGTCGTGTGAGGTGGCTAATTCATGACCGCGGGGCGCTTTCTCGCCTGGCATAGTCATTGTGTATAGTGCCACCCACCAATAATCCTGTATCGGTTGATTGGGCCGTTTTGCTGTCGCCGCGCTGGAGTAATCCATCGCATAGCTGTGCAACCTGCGCCAATTTCGCCTACATACTATTCGTTATACACGCAAAATAGCAAATGCCAACATTGTTAAGTGATTAGATGGTATTTTGATACGAAAATCCGACAAGGCTAGGCCTAGCGGCTGGAACGATGCGGGCGGCAAGGGGATGGTTGAAAAACGCAGTTCCTAGGGATTTCAGTCATTATCATTAAGGCCAGCCCCAGCCCCGCCAAGCCGTGATGCGCTGGTGGCTGGTGCATAGGTGTGATGCGCGAACGCCGCCAGTTGTTCAACACAGCATGCATAATGATCGGGCAGGCGGGTTCCGGCGCTATCATCATTGGTGATTTGGGGACGCTGGCCGACGTGAACGCGGCATTCGGCACTGCCTATCAATAGGTGCGTTTGCCAGCTATCCAGTGCGGGTTTTTCCAACGGCATTTGCACCCCTTCAAGGATCAGATGCGCGGCATCGCCAATGCGTAATGGTGCGGTAAATGGCAATAACAATAACGGAGTGCGTACACGACCAAGCTCCACTCCTTCACCAATGCCGGATGGCATCTCGATAATGCCATCGATAATGGCAATGCCTGTTGTAAGCGGGCAAGCCCCACCAGCGTCAGCAACAGTTCCTGTGCCAGATCGGGTGCGGGCGGGTTGGCGGCAATGCCAGCTTAGATAGCTACAAAGGGCGGCGGCCCCCGGCAGGGCATGTTGCTCTAGCCAAATCACCGCGGCGGCGGCTTCTTCTGCAACGCCCCATGAAAATCCTGCTCCACGTGTCGCCTTTAACGCCAGAGCCCCGGTCTCACCAAGCGACCAACTCATTTGCTAAGCTTGTGGCCATGTGGGTCTGGATGGGTGATCAGCTCGGGGTAAACCATGTCATCGGGATCAGAAGTAGCCAATTCATCTGGAAACGGTGCGCCCTGATACATGGTAATGCGGAGCCATCGATCAGAACGCGGGTCAAATTTTGTCGCTCCAAAAAAGGACAGCTTACAGCGTAACAGATCAATCGGGACCATCTTTGCGGCAATTGTATTATCGCGGATTTCGGCATAGTCCCACGCGCAAACCAATTGTAAACGGCGTGCCATATGGCGATGTTGGGGGTGCGATAACAAAAATTCACCAAGCGAAGATTTGGAATCAAACCCGGCCAGATCACGGCGCATTAGTATCGCATCACGCCCCGGACTCAGTGGCTGTTCATATGGTTCCAACGGTTCCTCAAACCGTTCACCAAGGCGTGGCTCCAGCTTTTCCTCAGATACATACCAAACCCGTGCCTGTTCAGCTTGATCGTCTAAATCAATGGTGTTGGTCCAGTCATATTGCGCGTCAAGACTCTTCAGTGTATCGCCAATGGAAACGCGACCATCAATGCGGTGGGGGGTGCGCTCATCGGCTGACATTTGGGCGGCCAGATCATCAACCAGTTCTTCATAAGGCTCCATCATCAAAGATACCAACGCCTCTTGGCCTTCTTCGGAAAGATGCGCCTCTGCCCATAAATACAGATTATCCCACGGTGAATTCATCGTCGGCGTCAAGCTGTCCACGCGCACCAGTAGTTGGTCAAAATCATCACGCAGTCTGCTTATCTTTTCGGTCTGCCGGACATCCGCGACTTGCCAATCATAGGCGTTTTGGCGTGCCCGGCGCACCAGAGTACAGAACTGGGCGAGGGCATCTGCATGCGCAGTAGGCAATGCACGAATACGAGCCAGCGCAGTCTCTCTGGCAATGATCCATTGGTGGATTAGGCGCGGATGGTTGATCAAAAACGGCGCCATGCCAAGGCCGGTTGAATTGCCAACACCAAGTCGGCGGCGCAGACGCGGGTCAAGACGGACGGCGCCAGTTGTGTTTTTTATCTGTGCCAGATGTTCCACTAAATCGACGGAAAAGGTGCGAATGAGCCAGACTGCTAGCATTTCCGGCTGGAAGGATCCGGTAAATTCAGGTCGCTCCGCCCAGCTTTCACGATCAGAAGCTCCAAATTTTCCGGCACCATAAACAGCTGTCGTGCGCAGTAAATAGCCAACGGATGCGATCATTTCCTCGTCAGGCTGCATCCCATTGCTCAATCGATCAATCACATGGGCGAACAGGCGCACAGATTTATTGGCGCGCGAGAGAACCATTTCCGCACCAGAAATACGGCCAGCTTCCTGCAAAGGTACATTGTTTCTAAGGCGCTCAATACGGTCTTTGTCGACCTCACCATCACACAGGGTAAAGGTCGTATCCCATGCCTTGGCAATCACCCGATCAGAGCGGTCTTCATCCGCCAGTTCATGCGCGAAGGCCACCAGAGTATAAGTTGAATGAGGTCCGCGAACCCGATAGGTGGCGACACCAACACCTTTTTCATCAATGTCGAAAACGGGCCGGTCGACCTGCCAATCCTGTGCTTTTAACCGGCGTAATAACACCCGCATAAAGCTCAATCTACTTTGATGAAATGATCCCATGCGAGACAACCGCATGACCTGTCGCGCAGGACGTAAATCGCCGATTAGCTGCGTCGTCGCGCCAATCGGGTTTTGACTTCCATCATTGTGTCGCGGCTCGGCTATATGAGGTGATCTGTTCATCGCGTTACTCGTCATTCTCCATGTCACATTAGATGCAAATTTTGGATTGCCAACTCAGTTACAGCTGTGGTCCGAAATTAGCATCGAAAAATGTCAACCAATTCTCACCCATGATGCCTGCGACTTCGCGCTCTGCAAACCCCTGTTGACGCAATCCATCTACAAGTGCGCCGAAATGTCTATTATCCTGAAACCATTCTGGCATCGGGGGAAAGCCAGCATTGGTGGCGCTGCCTTCACCATAATCAATTTCCTTGGTCCATCGTCCGACACGCATCCATTCAACGACACTGTCTGGCTGATCCTGACATAGATCGGAGCCGATACCAATATGTTCCGGCCCCATCAATTCGGCTGTTTTTGCAATCATCTCGCAGAAACTTTCCAAGGTGCAATTGGTTTTGTCCTTGAGGTGGTGCGGATATAGGGAAAAGCCCAGCATGCCACCACTATCGCCAAGCGCACGCAGAACATCATCCGATTTATTGCGTAATGCTGGTTGCCAAAACGATGGATTCGCATGGGTTATAGCAATAGGACGGGTCGAGGTCTCAATGGCCTCTAGCGTTGACCGTTCAGCGGAATGGCTCATATCAATCACCAACCCTACACGGTTCATTTCGGCAATCACCGCCCGTCCCATGCGGGTGATGCCGCTATCGACCGCCTCGTAACAGCCTGTCGCCAAAAGCGACTGGTTATTATAGGTCAATTGCATGAAGCGCACCCCAAGGGTGTGACATATTTCTACCAAGCCGATGTCATCTTCAATCGGTGACGGATTTTGAAAGCCAAAGAAAATGGCGGTGCG
>Ga0209138_1001236_pt1 | contig 22401 bp, 20 predicted proteins | sample SaaInl3SG_22_DNA_FD_184645 | JGI IMG/M metagenome (GOLD analysis project Ga0209138, IMG submission 184645) | Marine microbial communities from expanding oxygen minimum zones in the Saanich Inlet - ESP_153SG_22_DNA (SPAdes) (version 2) | ecosystem: Environmental > Aquatic > Marine > Intertidal...
GTTTACTTTAATTCAATGGTTTGGCTGTGCCTTAATTCTTTTGGGGGTTTATTTAATTACCTATAAAAAACGCCACAAAAAAGATCATTAAATAGGCTAAATGTTTTATAGTTTAGTTGAAAATGGTAGGATCTAACGGAGTATTAAGAATTACTTCTTGGGTTATAAATTCAACCTCTTGAGGTCCTAAGCTCATTGTTGTTTTATGAGGAAAAAGAATCCCTTCTACGGGCTTGAAATCACTCATTTTAATTATAGTTGTTTGTGAATTACCCATCAGTTCCATGGTTTGTGAAACCTGAATTTTAAGGTGACTCTCCATGTCGTAATAGTTGAGTAATCCTTCACCAACTTTAATTTCATATGCTTTTTTACCATCTATATCTACAATGCCCTGAAGTTCTAAGGAATTTAAATCAAGAGTTAGTTCTGGAAAAATGGCGGCACCTTCTATCATTTGTTTTAGAACACTTCCTTCCATATCCATTTTTTGACCTTGCATTTCCATGTAGGCATAATCTTTATTTACAACTTGTTTTTGCATGATATTTCCCATCATTTTCATTTCAGTCAAGGCTTGCTGTTGATTTGTTTTTTGAGTCATCACTTCGAGAACCATTCCCTGCATTTCGGCTTTTGCACTTTCTTTAATGGATTCAATACCTTCTAATTTACTTTTCCCCCCTAATATTTCTATGTATTGGTTAATGATAGAAGTCGCTGTAACTCCATCCGGTGTCATTTTTGAGTAGTCAGGCCGATCGGTTTCCACCCCCCATTTGTCGAAATAACGAACATGGAGTGGGTTGTCGTTATAATTTATTTTTTCTAATGCCTGTAAGATATCATTTCCCTTTCCAGTCACTACAATTCTTGCATTTGAGCTTAAAAAGTATTTTTTAGCTGCCGCTAAAACTTGTTCTTTAGTAACTGCATTAATATTTTTTAGAAATTCCTTGTAAAAGTTTGCAGGGAGATCTTGTGTCTTGATATTATATGCAAAGTTAGCGATTGTCTCAGGGTCTTCGAGTGAGATTACAAAATTACCAGCATATTTTGCTTTGACGAGTTCCAACTCTTCATCGGTAACCAGATCATTTCTAATTTTATCAACCTCATGAAGTATTTCAACCACGGCGCTATCAGTCACTGCGTTACGTACACTAGTTGAGGCTCTGAAACGCGCTTTTGTTTTATGGGAATCAGCTAAGCTTGAATAGGCCCCATAGGTAAAGCCTTTATCCTCCCTTAAATTCATAAATAAACGAGCCTCGCCGCCGCCGCCTAAAATTTGATTGGCAAGTAAGGCTGCAAAATAGTCTTCACTCTTTTTATCCAATTGAACTGTATTGATGAAGCTAATTTCTGATTGAACTGCATTAGGCATCTCAACAAAATTAATTTCTGTTTGCGCTGCATTTGAGGGATCAGAGAAAGGAATTTTAGGTCGTTTGTTTGCGTTCCAATCCCCAAAGTGTTCTTTAATCAATTTCTTAGTTTGCTTTGAATAAAAATCACCCACTACAACGAGGAAGGAGTTTGTAGAACTATAGAGGTATTGGTAAGCCTTTTTAATGTCATCAAGAGTCAACGGCTTAATTTTTTCTATAGAAATGTATTCACCATAAGGATGTTTTGACCCATAAGAAACTAAATTCTCTACACGTCTAGCAGCTGTTTTAACGTCTTTTTCGCTTGTTTCTAAACCCGTAATGAGTTTTTCTTTTTCTTTTTGAAATTCCTCTTCAAGAAAATTAGGATTGAGTGTAGCGTCAGCGATCAATTCCAAAACTTTTGGAAAAAACCGACTTAATGAGCTGGCATGAACCCCGTCCGAATTAAAGTGAAAATGTGTTCCCATAAAGTCAATTTTCTCTTCAAAATCATTTTTCGAAATTGAGGTTGATCCTTTGCCCATCATACTTGTCAACAAGTCAATTGACCCTGCTTTTTCTCCCTCAACAATTAGGGGATGATCAATGCGAAGACTGATGGAAACTCTGGGGAGTTTGTGGTTTTCTACTAAGAGTACCGTCATTCCATTTCGCAGTTCAAATTCATCAGGGTCAGCAAGTTGTATTAATGGAGCTGGACCGGGTTTTGGTTGTTGAGTTCTATCGACTTGAGCTTGGGAAGCAAAAGTGAAAAGAAAAATTAAGCAAAAGGTTAAAAGTGGTCTCATCTGGATTTTAATTTGGTTCGGGGAGGTAGTTTAAAGTCAGTCGCTGATTCGGGTTAAGATATTTATTTGCCACGTCTCGAATTTCTTCTCGGGTAATGGATCGATAAATATCGATTTCGGAATTGATCAAATTGGTGTCTCCATGAATAGTGTAGTATTCTGCTAAGGAATTGGCTATACCTTCTATAGACCCATTAGAATCTACAAAGTCAGACTCGAATTTATTCAGTAGTTTTTGATAATCTTTTTCACTGATAAGTTCAGCTTGAATTTTTTCTACTTCCTTATCAATTTCATCTCTTATCGCTAAGAGTTCTGTTTCTCCTAAAGGAAGAGATAAAATGACATAAAGTCCATAATCTTCCATACTCATATTAAAAGCAGCGACTTGCAAGGACATTTTTTTCTCGTCTACTAATTTTCGATACAATTTTGAACTATTACCATCGCTTAAGTAGGAAGAAATCATATTGAATACAAAAGATTCTCTCGAAGTTTTTTCTGGAATTCTATAGGCTGTAAATAGAGCAGGAATTTGAATATTTTTATCGAAAGCTTCTGCTGTTCTAGGCTCTGTAATTGAAGTTTCTTTTATCTTTTCGTAAACAATGGCCTCTCCTTTTGGGATTTCGTTAAAATAATCAGCAATCATTTTTTTGGCAGCTTGTATTTCAAAATCACCTGCAATGACTAAAACTGCATTATTGGGAACGTAATACTTTTTATTGAACGCAATGAATTCCTCTAGCGTAGCGGCGTCTAGATGCTCCATTTCACCAATCGGCAGGTGGCTGTAGGGGTGTTTATCAAACATCCGTTTTCGAACTTCAAAAATCCATTTTCCGTAAGGACTGTTGTCATATCGCAATCGTTTTTCCTCTTTTACTACTTCGTTTTGAGTTTCAACACCAATTTCATTAATTACAGGATGTAACATTCGCTCAGATTCCATCCAAAGACTTAATTCTAAATTATTAGATGGGAATATTTCGTAATAGTAAGTGAAATCATCATTTGTGTAGGCATTATTTCTTCCTCCATTTGAGTTGACGAGTTTCGACCATTCACCGCGTTCAATGTTTTCCGTGCCTTCAAAGAGTAAATGTTCAAAGAAATGGGCAAAGCCGGTTCTACCCTTTTCTTCATTTTTAGCACCTACATGGTAGAGCACCGAAGTCACAATTAAAGGAGCTGTTTTGTCCTGATGTAAAATGACATGAAGACCGTTAGCGAGGTCGTATTCTTCAAATAATACTTTTTGTGCGTTGAGTAGTTGGCTGCAGCTGAAAAGTAGAAACAATAGTGATAGGTTTCTCATGGCTGTATTTTTGTGTTTGTGATAGGTTTGAGGCCCGTGTTTTTAGGATTAGGCATTCTAAATTAATACATTTGAAAGTATTTAACAAATTAAGCTCATGCGAATATTCACAACCGTTATTTTCCTACTCATTTTCACATTGGGTTTGAGTCAATCAAAGTATAAATCAATTCTTAACGAAATTGATGAAAATCAAAAATCTTATGCAGCTATTGCACAGCAGATATGGTCCTTTGCTGAAATGGGATACCAGGAGGAGCAGAGTAGTGCACTGTTGCAAAAAACACTTCAGGAAGAAGGGTTTCAACTTGAAACAGCAGTTGCTGAAATTCCAACGGCCTTTGTAGCTACCTATGGTTCTGGAAGTCCTGTAATTGCTATTTTGGGAGAATACGATGCCTTACCAGGTTTGTCTCAACAAGCAGTTCCTTATAAAATGTCAAATAATGGAAAAGCAGGTCATGCTTGTGGTCACCATTTATTTGGAACAGCGTCAGCCGCTGCCGCTATAGCCATTAAAAACTATCTTCAAAAAGAAGGAAAGTCAGGTACTGTAAAATTTTATGGTTGTCCAGCAGAAGAAGGAGGTTCGGGAAAAGTTTACATGACTCGTGCTGGACTTTTTGACGATGTTGACGTTGCACTTCATTGGCATGCTGATAATAAAAATGCAGCCAGTGTTAGACCAGCATTAGCGAATAAATCAGCTAAATTCCGTTTTTACGGAGTGTCTGCTCATGCGGCAGCAGCACCAGAAAAAGGACGTTCTGCATTAGATGCTGTTGAGGCAATGAATTCGATGGTTAATATGATGCGTGAACACGTTTCTGAAAGCACGCGAATTCACTATGTAATCACTCGAGGAGGAGAAGCTCCAAACGTTGTTCCCGACTTTGCAGAGGTTTATTACTATTCTCGACACAAAACAAGAGATGAGGTTACCAAAATTTTCGATCGTATAGTGAAAGCTGCAGAAGGTGCTGCTTTGGGTACGGGAACATCAATGAAATATGAAATGATTGGAGGAACTCATGAATTATTATTTAATGATATTTTACAACCGATGGTTCACAAAAATCTTGAACGCATTGGGGGATATGAATACACTGCAGATGAAAGAGCATTTGCGGAGAAGATCGCAGAGAGCTTAGGGGAACCCTTAGACACAAAATTTGTTGAGGGTGTAGCACCTTATAGTGAAAATGCAAAGGCAGGTGGTTCCACTGATGTAGGAGACGTTAGTTTTGCTGTACCTACTGCTGGACTTAGAGCGGCTACATGGGTACCCGGAACACCAGCTCATAGCTGGCAAGCTGTTGCTGCTGGCGGAACTAGTATCGGGAATAAGGGAATGATTATTGCTGCAAAGACTTTAGCATTGACAGCAATGCAATTAATTGACAGCCCAAAAACGATTCGAGCAGCAAAGGAAAATTTTATTTTAAAAAGAGGAAAAGAGTTTCAATATAAACCCATGCTTGGAGATCGTAAACCGGCATTAAACTACAGAAATTAAAGCAAATGAAAATTCAATTATTTACCCTTTTCTTTTTGAGCTTGTTTATGGTGGAGGCTCAGGTTTTTAATTTTACTTCACAGGAGCAAGGAAAAACAATAATCCATAGAATTTTGATTGATGAGTCCTATATAGTTGAAACTCAATTTGTAAATGAACCTGCCGAATTCATTCTCACTCGAGGTGGATTTTACAATAAAGAAGGCAACGTCATTTCAGTAGATTTTGAATTCAATTCCAATTATGAAAAGGATGGGTTAAAGCAGTTAGACATGAGTTGGTCTGAGGACTGGAAAAAAGTCTCTAAACCACCCAAAGACCTCAATGGTAAATGGCTTATGGCTGGAAGAATGACCGATCAAGGTGAACGAAGACGAGATACTTCAAAACCAAGAAAGACCATGAAATTTTTATTGGATGGATATTTTCAATGGATCGCTTTCAATACAGAAACATTTCAATTTTTTGGATCTGGTGGAGGATATTACTCTGCTGAAAATGGGAACTACACCGAACATATTGAATATTTTTCAAGGGATAATAGTCGTGTTGGAGCGGTCTTACCTTTTGATTATTCCTTAAAAGAATCTGATTGGCACCACCAAGGATTTAGTAGTAAAGGAGATCCAATACACGAAATTTGGAGTATTAGAGTTCATTAATCTGTGAACTTAGAAACAGTACTTTTCAAAAATTTAAAAAAATTTGATGATTGATTTAAATTCACTTCTTTCTCTTCTTCAACTCGAGCAAAAAGACACACATCATTTTGTGGGTCAAAATTACAAGACTGCCTGGGGACGTGTTTTTGGAGGTCAAGTACTGGGTCAATCCCTTCATGCCGCTTATCAAACTGTTCCTAAAGATAGAATTGCGCATTCCATGCATGGTTATTTTATTCTTGGGGGTAATATTGACATCCCTATCGACTTTCATGTTGACGCCATTCGTGATGGAAGAAGTTTTACAACAAGAAGAGTAGTAGCCTATCAAGAGGGAAAGGCGATTTTTAATATGGCAGCTTCTTTTCACTTGAATGAAGATGGAGCCGACCACCAAATTACGATGCCCAATGTTTTGACCCCTGAAATTTTACTGACAGATATCCAGCAGGCAGCATCATTAAAGGAAAATGATCCTGATCGCTATCAGCGTTTGATGATGGCTCATCCTCAAGTATTTGAATTTCGACCTGTAGGAAAAGCAATTTATTTAGAAACACAAAACAAGCCTCCACATTCTCATATATGGTTTAAAACCAAAGAAAAAATTAAGGCAGACACTCCGCTGCAGCACCAACTTCTTGCTTTTGCTTCGGATTACAGCTTATTATTGTCTGCAACACTGCCCCACAGAAAAGAATTTGAAAGCCAAAAAATCTATTATGCAAGTCTGGATCACGCCCTCTGGTTTCATCGTGATTTTGAAATTGACGACTGGTTATTGTATGCAATAGAAAGCCCCAGTGCTTCCAATGCAAGAGGATATGCCAGAGGAAGTATTTTTGATCGATCTGGAAGGATGGTGGCATCAGTCTCACAAGAAGGATTAATGAGAAAATTTAAGTAAAAAATGAAGAAAATTTTAATTAGCGGACTTTTGATTTGTTGTTTTTATCAAACTGCTTTTGCTCAAGAGTACGATAAAGTTGAAGGGATATGGAATGCGGTATTTGTAGATTTGCCTTTATCTGATAAATTGAGTTTACGTTCTGAATTTCATTTTAGAACAATTGACTATTTTAATGTGAGGAACCAGCAAATATTTAGACCTCAGTTAACCTACACAGATTCAGCCAAAATTAAATGGTCTATCGGCTACAGTTTTTTAAGAAATTTTGATCGTGATATTAATGCTGATCCAAGGGTGAGAAACGAACATAATATCTGGGAACAGTTATCCTATAATGTTCCTTTAAAAAAAGGGTCTTTTTCAACTTGGCTTCGTCTTGAACACCGTTTTCAAGAAGAATTACCGCTGCAAACGGATAGCTCATTGAGAAGTTTTGACTTATCAAGCAGAATACGGGTCCGATTTACTTATGAAAGACCGCTTTCAAAAGGGAATGCAAAAGTTCCGGTGAATTTGATTTTCTACGACGAAATCTTTACCCTTATGAATCCTTCTGGAATTCCTTATAAATTTAACCAAAATTGGACTTTTTTGGGACTCAAGATTAAATTAAGTGATAAAGCTACCCTGAATACAGGCTTCCAAAAAAACACCATTTTTAAATCAACAGATCTGTATTTAAAAAACAGATTATGGAACACTGTTCTTTTTTACAAAATCTAATTTGTACTCTAATTTTTAGCTCTCATATTATTTTTTATTAGGTTTTAATCGTAGCTTACTTTCAAAAAGTATCATGGTTATTCATAAAACTATTTACAGCATATTTTTTGCACTGTTAGGGATGAGTATGTTAGTTGCTCAAGATCGATTTTTTGAAGCTGAGGAGGGTTTTTTTTGGATGAGTACTGATTTACATATCCACACTGTTTTTTCAGATGGTGAAGTGTGGCCAAGTATTCGTGTGAAAGAAGCACAAAGAGAGGGATTGGACTTAATTGCCATGACCGAACACTTGGAATACCAACCTCATGCAGAGGATATTCCTCATCCGGATCGCAACCGATCTTTTAGCATTGCTTCCCAAATGTTGGGTGAAAATGATCCTTTACAAGTAATTAACGGATCTGAAATTACTCGAGAAATGCCTCCAGGGCATATTAATGCGGTGTTTATAAAAGACGCGAATAAGCTACTTCATAAAGATTCCCTCACGGGTATTCAACAAGCCAATAAACAAGGTGCTTTTGTGTTTTGGAACCACCCCAATTGGGATGCACATCGCCCTGACGGAATTGCTCGTTTGGAACCATTTCATGAGTATTTGATAGCCAACAAACTATTACACGGTATTGAGGTAGTAAATGAAACAACATTTTCCGAAGAGGCACTTCAAATTGCCTTGGACAATAAGCTTACAATTTTAGGAACTTCGGATATTCATGGACTTACTGATTGGGCACATCAAATTGGTTCAGGAGGTCACCGTCCGATGACCTTTGTAAAGGTTTCACAACAGACTCCAGCGGCAGTCAAAGAAGCACTTTTTCAAGGAAAAACAGTAGTTTGGTATGACGATTTAATCATAGGGAGAGAGGAGTCAATAAAGCAAATTGTCAAAGACAACATTCATTTTGGTTCACCAAAATACGATGAAGATAAAACCATACTTAATGTTGAGGTCACAAATAAAAGCAATGTACCATTCCAAATGGAATATTTAGGGGATTTTAGTTTTCATAAGAGAACAACTGTTTTCAGTATTCCACCCAAAACAACTATTACGCTTCAAGTAAAAACCAAGATCAAGAAAAAGTCAATTGACTTACCGTTCAAAATACTGAACGCCGTCATTGGCCCCAAGGAATATCTCAAGCATCAATTTTTAGTAAAATAAAAAGGAAATTTTTACATTTATAGGTAAATGAATCACGATTTATGATCAAAGACAGCAATTGGAGACCGCTTCCAAATTTTCTTACGATAAAGCAAAGTGCTATTGAAGGTTTAGGGCTATTCACAACAGAATTTATAAAGAAAGGTACTGACCTAGGGATCACCCATGTTTTCGATCCTCGATTTCATGATAATTACTTGAGGCTTCCTTTGGGTGCTTTTGTAAACCACCATGAAATACCAAATTGTAAAGCTGTTTTTAGAGAAGAAGATGAAGAATTGGGAAAGGTGAAACACATCCGAATTGTGACCCTAAATAATATTGCCAAGGGAACTGAAATAACGGTTAAATACGTAATCAATAAGTTAGATAATCCCAATTGGGAACACGAGTACGAAATAACTCAATAAATGACACTCAATTAGACCGCTCCAGGAATCGCCCTATAACGAACCAATAGAAGAATCCCGTAACATAGAAAAGAGATTTTAAGTAATTCATTTTACTTTTTTCCAAAATTAAGACAGGTTTTGAGTCCTAATGTTAGGGTATTGTTATAAAAAATTTAAATTAAGACAATCTTTTTGTTTAGGTTTTTGTAATTTTGTCTGATCAATTCTTCATTGATGAATTGGTTTATGGTTATAGCCTTTGGGAATAATTCCTGAAGGCTTTTTTTATCGATGCATTTAAGTCACATTGTGCTTCTCTTGATCAAAGTTGAGGTAAGTCTTAGATTTCACAATCTTTTGGAGTTGATTAACAACCCACCACAGGTCTTCAAATCGAGTATAGAGTGGAGTGATGCCCAAACGAATGATGTTTGGGGGTCTATAATCTGGGATAATTTTAGGAACATCAAAATCCCCTTTTTGAAGCGCTTGACAAATTTGCCATGCGTAGGGATGTGAGACTGCTATATGTGAACCTCTTGACGTGCTATCCTCTGGACTTTGTAACATAAAATCAAAAGAAGTCAATTCCTCCTTAATTGCGTTCATGAGTAATTCAGATTGGTTGATACTTTTAGCTCGAATATTTTTTATGCCTGCGTCTAGTGTAATATCAATACCAGCTTCCACTGCTTGCATTGAAAGGATGGGTGGTGTTCCGTTATTAAAGCGCTCTAAGCCTTTAGCTGCCTTGTATTTTGGATCAAAGTCAAAAGGATTTTGATGACCAAACCATCCCTGAATAGGATTTTCGAGAAGTGAATGCAGCTTTTTTTCAACATATAAAAAGGCGGGAGACCCTGGACCACCATTCATATATTTATAGGTACATCCAAGGGCAATTTTTGTTTCGCTTTCCTTAAAATCGATTGGAACAGCACCAACAGCGTGACTCAAATCCCAGATAATAATACTGCCGTGTTTTGCAGCAAATTTATTGAGATCTTTCATTGGATAATAATATGCACTTTTAAATGTGACTAAGCTCAAGCAAATAATTCCAGGTGATTTTTGAATTGTTCTTTTCAGACTGATTAGATCGGCTTGTATTTCTTGTTCGTATTCAATGAAAGTGATTGTTAAATTCGGAATTTGTTTTGCAAACCCTTGTAAAACATACAAATCTGTGGGAAAATTTAACTGGTCTGTTATTAGATGATTCGAATAATTCCCCGTTTGAATCAAAGCATAGAGAATTTGATAGAGACGTACGGTTGTTGATTCTCCAAAAACAATTTCATCAGCACTCGCATTTAGTAGTTTTCCATATTTTTCAGACAAACGATTTGGAAGTGCTAACCAATTCTTATTCCAACTACTAATGAGTTGTTTTCCCCATTCGTTCGTAATGGTTTCTTCCAATTTGGAAGGAATATTTTTTGGTAGTTTCCCTAAAGAATTACCGTCTAAATATATTTCATTTTTTTGATGAAAAAAGTAGTCTCTAAATCGGTTTAGTTGGTCTTTTTGATCTAATAATTTAGTGGCTTTTAGATTAATCATCGGAAGAGCTTATGAAAAAAGGAGTAATCTGTTTGACCCAGCGAGCATACTGAATCCCACTAGGATGTAAGCTGTCTGAGGCAATGAAACTTGGATTTGATTCAACAGTTCTGGAGATGGGTGTAACGTCAATAAAGGCAACTTGCTGAAGCGCACAAACTTCATAAATTGCTTGATTAAAATCGTCGATTTCTGTTGCAATTTGTTCACGGTTTCTTTTTTCAGCGAAAGGCATTGAGCCCCAATCTGGAATTGAAACTACAAAAACGCGTTCTTTTTTGTTTCCGGCAAACAATATGGCTTGACCCAACAGTTGTTCAAATTCAACTTTAAACGCTTCGATACTTTTTCCTTGATATTGGTTATTTACCCCGATTAAAAGAGAAACCCAGTCGTAAGGAAAATCCAAAACAGCAGAATCAATCCCATTTTTTAAATCGGCTGTTGTCCATCCTGTTTGAGCAATAATTTTTGGCTGATCAATCAAAACACCCTCATTTTTAAGCGCTTCGACTAATTGAATAGGCCATCGTTCATTTTCAGGAACAGCTTCACCAATAGTATAACTATCCCCTAGTGCCAGATAGCTTTGATTTTGCTGTTTTTCTTCACATCCAACAGTAAAAAAAATAAAAATAAAAATTAAAGGTGTAAACTTATTGTTCAAAATAGAGTAAAATTTTTGTCTGATAAAATTAAAAATAGATTGGAACTAAAATAGGAACTTTAACTATATTAGAAAGATAAAACTACATTTTATGCGACCTTTCTTTTTTGGATTTTTTATAACTTTTTGTTGTAGTGCACAATTGTCATTAACTACAATTAAACTTCCTACTCAGCTAGAAGAAACCTCTGGCCTTGAATATATAGGAGAAAACTTGCTGACCCACAATGATTCAGGAGATAAGCCTAGATTGTATGAATTTACAAAAGAAGGAAAGCTGATTAAAAACATTCGTTTTTACGATCTGAGCAATAAAGATTGGGAGGATATAGCAGCTGATGAGGATCATTTTTACATTGCTGATACTGGAAATAATTACGCGGCAAGACAAAATTTAAGGATTTATATTCTAGATAAAAACTTGATTCCACAAGGGATAATCCGAATTAAATATGAGGCTCAAAAGACCTTTTCAAAACAGTCGATTAACGAGTTTGATGCTGAAGCATTGACCGTTATTGGGGACAGTTTAGTCTTGTTTTCTAAAAACCGAAAAACACTTCAATCTGAAATATATACTATCCCAAAAACTGCTGGGGAGTATACCTTAACCCCTTCAGGGGTCTTAAACACTGAAGCATTGGTTACCGCAGCGGATTATAGTGCCGAGAAAGATTTGATGGTATTAACCGGCTATGACTTCAAAGGGAATCAGTATTTTTATACCATTCAAAATTTCAAAAAAAACGGATATCAAAACCATGATTTATCGAGATATATGATTCCTGTAAATCCAGCTCAAATAGAAGCTGTTAAAATAATTAATGAATCTGAATTTTGGATTACTTCAGAGAGTGAGTCAAAAGGGAAGCCTCGTTTATTCCACCTTGTGCTTGAACGTGAATAGGGTTTATTTTAAATCAAGATTAAAACAGTTTATTACCCCATTTTAAGTTTCCATTTTGCTGTACACCTCGTATTCCTTTCATGAAGATCACTGTTGTTTGGAAACAAGCTAGAGTCCAATAAGATATTGAAACTTTAAATAGAACTGGGTTTGATCAACTCGAAAAGGAGAATAGAACTCATCATTGAAGTCTTCCATAGAATTTTGATTTCCTCCTATATAAAAAACTGTTGCAGGATTGGGATTCCACTGAATGAGGGGCTGGATAAAGAAACGGTCAGCAAAAGAATTATATTCTGAAATGATTCTTACACTAAAAAAGTTATTGAACTGGTAACGGGTGGAAAACCGAGAAATGGCTCCGCTGAAATAGTCCTGTTGTGTTTCTAAATTTTTCAATCTGGCATAGCGTACAGAAGGTGATAAGTTGAATTTATTTCCTAATTGAAAACTAGGCATTACAAATAGTGTAAATTCACGCCCAATCTCAGGATTTTCTTCGTTATACGCTAAGTCTTTTCCGAAAGTTGCACGAATCATAAGAGAAAAGGATTCGCTTGGATTGTTTTGAATAATCAATTCACTTTTCCCCACGTTTCGGTAATTTCTTCCAAGGTAATTTTTAAAAATATCCCAATCGTATGTGTATTCAATTGTAGTATTCAAATAAGTTTTTATGCCAATTATCCCATCAATACTAACGGCTTTTAAATAGTTTTGAAAGGTGTAGTTTAGGTCGGCTTTAGTTCCTAGACTGAAAAATTGAAGTCCTTTTTTGTTAATGAAGTTTTGGTACTCGTGAAAAATAGTACCCCAACGACGGTTATTTTTTACGACAAAGCCTACATTGGCCTGATATTCTGGTGTGATATTTCTAAAAAACGCATAAGATTTCCAGTGTTCTGTATTGCGTGACAATTGAACATATACTGCACTTCCGCTGAATGTATCTTGATTGAGAGCTACTGAACGACCATCGATTGTATCCTGGCTGTCGATCCAATCGGCTATGGGTTCTTGATTAAAATTTGCTAGCAGCTCGTAGGTCAAACGCCAGTTTTTTGAAATAAGAAACCATCCGTCTGTTCCGAATAAATTTCCATAACCTCCATCTTTGTAATATCGATTTGTACTGATCAACCCTAGACGTGTATTTTTGTTGACTAGCCTTTGATAGCGAAATACATTGACAAAAGATTGCCCCCCTTGACCTAAATAGGAACGGTCTTCACCAGCAATTTGATAAGGTGAATTTTGATCGATGGCAGTCAAAAAATAAATCCTCGATTTTTTGGCTTGACTCAGAAGTTTTGTTGATAGCAATGGATTGTTTATTGAACGAGAATAAAAAGCTCCATCGGTAAAATTGACAATATCTGTTCCTCTATTGAAGAAGGGTCTTCTTTCCGGATACTCAAGTGCAAAAGAAGAATTGACATCTATCTGTGTGACATCAGCTTCCACTTGTGAAAAATCAGGGTTTAAGGTAATTTCTAAACCACTGTTTTTGCTGAGGTCTAGGTTGAGTCCTAAGCCTGCGTTAGGGCTGAATGATTCATAATCTATTGCGGCATTTTTTGAAGGTTTTTTTCCACTCAAGTTACCCGCTACATAGGGCAACAATTCAACGCGTTTTTTAATTGTAATATCATTTAGAATTAAAACTTGTGAAGTTTGACAGACTTCGCAAGGATTATTTCTATCGAATGTTTGACTTTGGACTTCAACCTCTACATTTTTTTCATTGAAATATTTCCTTCCTATTTTAAAATGCCATTTTTGATTTTCGCCATTGGGAAAGGGCAGGGAAGAAAATGGAATTTTATATTCAACCTGAAACCCATCTGACACAATAGATCCCACGGTTTCAAAATCCATATTAAAACTTCCGTCATAGCGCTGATCATCTGTCAATGCATTAATTGCTCTAACATCAAACTGGCTTCCAAAAGGATTAGCAACCAAGATATAGTTGTTTCTTCCGTCAGCATACGTATCAAAACTCACATTAACAATATCGTCTTGCATATACATATTAAAATCATCCCTTGATCGGACATTTGCTCTTATGTTCTCAGGAGCATCGAAAGCGTGAATACCGATGTATAAATCTGTTTCAGTATAGGTAATGTAAGCAACGGTTTTCTTTTGAGCAGGGGTGTTATTTCCTGGATTTATTTCAAAATTTAATTCAACTTGAGTAGCACCTTTCCATTCTTCGGATTTAATAATTCCATCGAGAATAATTTGTGAGGCAGAGGATTTTTTTGGGGCAAACTGGTTTTGACCACGGACAAGTTGAGTAGTGAGAAAAAGACCGAATAAAATATATTTACTCACCTTATTAAATCTAGTCATAAAAAACGTTAATTTGATGGCAAATATACTGAAGCTTAGGATAGCAATTCATTTTATGTCTCACATCACTATAATTTATACTATATTTTTCAGGGTTTAAAACGGAATCAAAACGATGTTATATGGATAAAAAAATAATAGGAAGTCAAGAATGGTGTTCTTTTAAAAGCCTCAATATTTCCTTAGTAAAGGCGAGGATTGATTCAGGAGCTAAAACCTCATCGATACAATCTACAAATATCAAAAAATTCAATAAAGGCAAAGAATCTTGGGTGTCCTTTGATGTTAATCCAATACAAGACAACCTCAGTATTGCGGTACATTGTGAATCCAAAATTACAGATATCCGAGTCGTTAAGAGTTCTTCGGGAATTTCCGAAAAGCGTTTTGTAATAAAGGAAAACATTACCCTTGGAGACGCAACTTTTGAAATAGAGCTGACCTTAGCCAACCGAGACGGTATGGACTTTAGAATGTTACTTGGACGTGAAGCCATGGCTGATCGATTTATTGTTGATCCCGCTCAAAAATGCTTAACAGGTGAAGTTACGGAAGACGAATTAGAAAACTACTACAAGCATCTCATACATGAAAAGTCGGGTTTAAGTATTGGCTTGCTAGCAACGGACAGGTCACTGTACAGCAATAAACGCCTCATGGAGGCTGGAAAAGCAAGAGGGCATGAGATGTATTTTTATAACATTCAGCAATGTTATATGCGTTTGGATACCGTAACTCCAGAGGTGCGTTATAGAGGGGGGAGTATCATACAAGATTTGGATGCGATCATCCCTCGGATTCGACCCAGTATGACTTTTTACGGCTGTGCGTTGCTCAGGCAATTTAATTCTATTGGTACCTACTGTCTAAATTCAGATACAGCAATTTCTCAATCTAGAGACAAACTTTTTTCAAGTCAACTTTTTTCTGTTAATGACATTCAGATTCCAATTACTGGATTTGCCAAATCACCATTGGACACTAAGGACCTTATCAACATGGTAGGTGGAGCTCCCTTGGTGATCAAATTACTGCAAAGTGCTCAGGGGAAAGGAGTAGTTTCTGCTGAAACTGATAAGGCAGCAGAGAGTGTGATTAACGCATTTAAAAGTTTACAAGCCAATATCTTGGTTCAAGAATTTATTAAAGAAGCGGCTGGAAAAGACTTGCGTTGTTTTGTAGTCAATGGTAAAGTCGTCGCTTCCATTGAACGTACGGCCCCAAAAGGTGAATTTCGTTCAAACATTCACATGGGTGGAACGGCAAGTAAAGTAAAAATTACTCAAGAAGAAAGGCGTCTTGCTATTAAGGCTGCAAAAGTATTAAACCTTGCTGTTGCTGGGGTTGATATTATTCGTTCCAATAAGGGTCCCCTTTTAATTGAAGTTAATTCCTCTCCAGGATTGGAAGGAATTGAAACTGCAACTGGAAAAGATATTGCCAATGAAATCATTATTGCAATTGAAAAAAAATTAAAATTTAAAAAAGAATAGTCTCCTTAAATCCAACTTTAGATTCAAATTTATGGTGCAGAGAAAAGCAGCAATACGTATTCGAAAAACTCACCGGTATTTAGGACTTATCATTGGACTTCAATTTTTAGCTTGGACAATTTCAGGGCTTTATTTTAGTTGGACTGATCTTGATGAAATTCATGGAGACCAGTTTTTAAACCCTAGACCTGAAGTTATAGCTTATAACAACTTATTGTCCCTAGATAGTATCCCTGATTCTATTGAAAAAATCGAATTGGTTTCCTTAGGTGAGCAACCCTATTATTGGATCAATAAAACGCGCTTATACAACGCAAGAACAGGGGCAATCAAAACTCAAATTTCGGAGGAAGAAGCATTGGTTGTAGCACAGCAGAATTTAATTTCGGATTTGGAAGTCGAGAAAATAGAATTTCTCGAAGTTACAGGAAATCATCATGAATATAGAGGCCGGGATTTACCAGCTTATGCCATACATTTTAAACACCCTGATTTATTGATTGCCTATGTTGATGCAAAAAGTGGGATTTTCCAACGTGTACGTCACCAAAGTTGGCGATGGTTTGATTTTTTGTGGATGACTCATACTATGGATTATCAGGGACGTGATGATTTCAACAACATACTTTTAAGAATTTTTTCGTTGTTTGGAGTGTTGACAGTAATGAGTGGTTTTTTACTATGGGGTACAAGTTCTCCAAGCCTGAGAAAGTTATTTAAAAAAGTAAAAGATTAATATTTTAAATTCGGGCTACTTCATCTAAGATTGATTATTTTTAAAACTTATTCAGAATCTGATGGAATACCTATTACTTGCTTTTTCTTTAATTACACTTATTGTTGTAGGAATATTATTTTTCAAAAAAAGTAATTCCGACTTTTCTTCTCTGGAAAATTTCTTCATCGCTCAAATCGGAAAAGAGTTTTTACTCAATCGTGAAGAGCTTTCAAAAAGCCTAAAGGAAAACAGAAATGAATTGATTCAGAGTATAGAAAGACTGAACGAAACACTCTCTAAAAAAGCCAAGGACGATAGAGAAGAACTTCGAACAACACTCAAAGATTTTGAAGCCACTTTTTCAAAAAATGTGGAAACCTTTAATGCGCTACAAAAAGAAAAATTTGATCAAATGAAAGTCAAGCAAGACGAAATGATCAAGAGTACTGAGTTACGTTTGGAACGTATGCGTGAAACCGTAGATGAAAAATTACACAAAACCTTAGAAGAACGTCTTGGGAAGTCTTTTGAAATGGTTACCAAACAATTGTTAGTTGTACAAAAAGGGCTAGGCGAAATGCAAACCATTGCTTCAGGTGTTGGTGACCTTAAAAAAGTATTGACAAACGTCAAAACAAGAGGTGTGCTGGGGGAAATTCAACTGGGAAATATACTTGAAGAAATTATGGCTCCAGATCAGTATGAGTCAAACGTTAAAACAAAACAAGGCTCAGATGCTTTAGTAGAATATGCTGTTAAATTACCCGGAAAAGGGCTTAATGAAAAATCAGTTTACCTTCCCATAGACGCGAAATTTCCACAAGAAGATTATGTTCGTTTACAGTCGGCCTACGAAGCTGGAGATGCTCTTGCGGTTGAAGTCTCGATGAAGGCTTTATTGCAAGCAGTAAAAAAGTTTGCAAAAGACATTTCGTCAAAATACATTGATCCGCCTAACACTACTGATTTTGGAATCATGTTTTTACCTGTAGAAGGCTTATTTGCTGAGGTTGTTCGCCAACCAGATATGATCGCTTTTCTTCAGCGAGAATATAAAATTGTGGTTACTGGACCCACAACATTGGCGGCGATGCTAAACAGTCTTCAAATGGGCTTTAAAACCCTTGCGATTCAAAAAAGAAGTAGTGAAGTATGGAATGTGTTGGCAGCAGTGAAAAAAGAATTCACCACCTTCGGCGGTGTGTTAGAAAAAGCGCAGAAAAAAATTAATGAAGCCAATAATGAGATTGAAAATCTTGTAGGGACAAGAACCCGCATGATGCAATCGAAGTTAAAAAATGTAGAACAGCTCGAAGTTGGTACATCAACTGAAGAAGAACCCTCTTTATTAGATCTAAACCCAAAAGATGAAAACGAACAGATTTAGAGCTGGTCTTTAAGAACTTGATGAAGGGTGTTTGCGTCTATAACACCAGACTGTTTCCACAAAACCTTTCCTTCCCTCATCAACATCAAAGTTGGAACACCCCGTACTTGATATTGTGCTGCAACCTTTGGATTTTTATCTACATCTATTTTAATAATTCGAACGGAATCACCTACTTTTTCTTTCAATTGATTCAAGATAGAGGGCATCATTTTACACGGTCCACACCACTCAGCAAAAAAATCGATCAATACCGGTTTAGTGTCGTTTGTAATTTTTTGAAAAGTATTCATTGAAACAATTTAAATTAACGCCAATTCGAATATCCACCTCGAAGGTCGTAAACTTGACTAAATCCCATTTTCACCAATTGTTTTGAGGCTCGCTTGCTTCGATTACCAGATTGACAATACAAATATACTGCAGCCTCTTTATTTAATTTTTCGGTTTCATTTTGGAAGGCAAAACTGTCGAAGAAATTAATGTTTTTTGCTCCTTTGATTTTACCTAAAGTAAATTCTTTTGGTGTTCTTACATCAACTAATTGAATTGATTTCTTATTTACCGCTTCTTTAAATTCTGGAGGGGAAAGCAGATGGATTTTTACATCACTTTGGTTTTTAGTAAAAAAGCTCTTGAAAAACATATTTTAAATTTTATAAGCACAAATTTAGAACTCTTAGTTTACTCCATAGTAACCTTTGCTACATAAGCTTTGGGAGAATCTCTGACTAATCCAAGTCTAAAGTGTAAAAAAGTAGTGCTTCTAAGTAATGTACCAGTAAATAAAATATTGAATGTCAATAATACAAGAGAATGGATTGTTCTTAATAAGAACAACTTTACTCTAAAAACTACTAATTTATTATTCTTGTCTTATACCATCAACTTTTCAATATCTTCTTTGGTAAGGTAAACAGAGTATTCTTGTTCTTTTAAAGAAAATCTAACTTGTTGTTCGTTTTTAAGTAGTTTTCTACCTAATTTATTTTTACTAAAAATATAGAACTTGTTTTCGTAATCTATGTTTATGCTGTCATCACCAATTTTTAACACGTTATCTTTTTTATTCCTTAAAGAAATATATAATTCAGTTAATAATTGTGAGTATTCATTCTGTGTTAAAGTAAATTTGTTTTCATCATTTAATTCTACATCTTTCATCAAATAAACTACGGGAGTATATGTCAAATCAATTTTATCTTCATTTTTACTCACTTTAACAAGTTCATATTTGTTTTTTATGATCTTAACCTCTTGTCCTATGGAAACAAAAAACACGAATAACATAGGTAGTAATAAATAATACTTTTTCATTTTTCTCTAATTTAATTTTCAAAGCAAATATGACCAATAGTGATTTAATTTGGTATGTTTTTGATACTATTTAACTCTTATTTACAATTTTTTATGGGTTCCAAACAAATAAGTTTTTCAAATTCTTTAACCCGTTTTCATAAGCCCATTTATACTTTTTTATAAAATGAAGTTTTAAAAATATCTGTAAACCCTAACTCTTACGTGTCTAGCTCAATAATCGAAAATTGTAAATAACTGAAAAACAATCAGTTCTAAAACAGAATTGAACACAAATAGTGGAAAAAATAAAACCCTAACTAATTGATTTTAACTAGTTAGGGTTTGTGGTACCTCCAGTACTAAAACCAACATCATAAATAATTGATATACAGATATATATAAATTAAAATATACTTAATTTGGAACAAATCTTGTTCCATTTGGAACAAATCTTGTTCCAACCTCTGTCAGATTTGGCAGAAGTTGTTCTCATCCTTTTTCTCACATTTTTTTTGAAGGGTTCCATATTTCAAAGGTTAAAAACCTTATTGGGGTTTCAATGTAGTGGTTCCGAAAAGAACTTGAGCCAAAAAAAGGGGAACCCAATTTCCTTTTCACTCCCTCCCAACAATGAAACGAGTTGATATTAAATTGACAAACTATAATTAGTTAGGAATGTTTAAATTGTTTAAGTCAGGAAATAATACAGAAAGGACCTCTTTTTTGTAACTACCACCAATTGGAATTTTTGATATTCCTAAATCCAATTGGTTCCCATACAGATTGATTACATTTTTACTAGAAACAATATATGATTTGTGGACTCTAATAAAATTTGATGAAGGAAGTTTTTTTATTGTTTCTTTCAAAGAACCAAGAGAGATTATTTTTTCGTTTTTTAAAACAAAAACAATGTACTCACTTAAACTCTCTATATAAATAATTTCATCTATCCTTATTCTGTGTATTTTATGATTAGATTTAACCGATATAAAGTCTTTGGTTTTAAGAATTTGACTGTTGTTCTCGATTTCAGAAGGGTAAAGTTCACTAACTTCTAATTTTCTTTCCTTCCTTCCGTTTTTTGAGGTTAATTCAAAAAGAGAACTTCCAAATGATATAACTATTAATGGTAAAGCATTTCTCAGAATCCAATTTAATTCTTTGTTTATGATTTGATTATTTTCCCCAATATCATAAGTATTAATTTCTTTAATATTCCATGGGAATATATCTCCATGAATTAACCAAGTCAAAATAAAAATTATAATGAATAGGATTATAAAATATTTAATCTCCTTTTTACCAAGATAAAATAATGGGAATAAATGTTTTAAGTTGATATAAACTAAAAATAGAGTTCCTAGAGAAGTAAAAATTGTGATACGATAAAATTCTTGACCATAACCTGTGTTATAATTCAATATAAATGAAATTGTAATGTACAACAAGGTCCATTGAAAAGAACGAAAAAACAATGAATTAAAAAACATATTTAAAAGTACATATAATGTTTTGGTTTGAACAATTTTATCAGTGAACACAACATTATTTCATACAAACTGAGTTTTAAAGAGATTAAAAATGGTAATAATTCATTTTTACGAAAGTTTATTTCATTGAAATATTTTCATGTTATACTGAATATTTTTTGAAAGGATGGTTGTTAAAAATAGTTTCGTTGTTTAAAAAAGTCAATGAAATTCAAATATTTTATTCTTGTATTGTTTTTAATCGTCTCGTGTAGTAGAAATTATGATGATGGTGTGAGTGAATATACATCAATCATCTCTCAAGAGACAATAAACTTCGAAGATAAACTTTCTCATTACAAGATTTTTAAAGGGAATCCTTCTGAATTAATACCAAACGATAAATTTGAAGTTTTAGAGTTAAATTCAAAACTCTTTACTGATTATTCATACAAACAACGTTTAGTGAATATTCCTGATGGAAAAATAATTGATAAAAAAAGTAATGGAGAACTAATTTTTCCTAATGGAACAATTTTAACAAAAACTTTTTTTTATCCATATGATGAAAGAGATTGGTCAAAGGGAAAAAAAATAATAGAAACAAGGTTGGAGATAAAAAAAGAAAACACTTGGAATATTGCAACCTATATTTGGAATGATGAACAAACTGATGCTATTTTAAATTCCGATGGAAAAAATGTTTCAGTTAACTGGATAAACTCTGATGGTAATAACCAAAAAATTAATTACGAAGTACCCAGTTCAAATCAATGTGTTCTTTGTCATCAATCTAACTCAAAAGTAAATCCAATTGGTCCAACTTTAAAAAACCTAAATCTATTAGTAAAAAGGAATGGACTAAACATTAATCAACTCTCACACCTTCAGTCCACTGGATTTCTTACTGATTTTTCAGTTGAAAATATTGGGAGTATAACAAATTATGAAGACCCAAATAAACCTATGGATGAAAGGTTTAAATCATATTTATTTATAAACTGTGCTCATTGTCATAACCCTAAAGGATGGGAGGAATCATCTAGAAAACCATATGATTTTAGATATGAAACACCATTTATTAATATGGGTGTTATTGGTAAAGAAGACAAACTTTATGGAGTTGTAAATAATGGAAGGATGCCATATTTAGGAACTACCATAAAACACAATGAGGGAATTGAAATTATAAATGAGTACCTGAAATACTTGAAAGAGAATTAACAAAAAACAGTTCTTTAATAAGATAAGTATAAAACTTTTACACCATATAAATGAAAATAATGGGAAATGGAACCCCGAGTGTGTTATAAAAACCGCAACATCCTTTTATACATGGTGTTACGGTTTCTGTTGGTGGTCCCACCTGTACTCATAACTATTTATAACTTACTGATATACAATATATAAAAATATATTATTAGTACCCGTGGGTACTATTTAGTACCTCTTGGGTACTAAGTCCGTGATTTGGGGACTAACAACTTCTGTTAGATTTGGCAGAAGTTATTTTCTTGTTTTTTCTCACTTTTCTTTACGTTTTCTAAAGTTCCTAATACTTATATATAGAACCAATTGTTCTACTGAGTTGTAGATTACTTTAAGAAATACTTAATCTACCGAGATACTACACCTGACACATGGGGGAAGTAACCAATAA
>Ga0209138_1001237_pt1 | contig 22391 bp, 18 predicted proteins | sample SaaInl3SG_22_DNA_FD_184645 | JGI IMG/M metagenome (GOLD analysis project Ga0209138, IMG submission 184645) | Marine microbial communities from expanding oxygen minimum zones in the Saanich Inlet - ESP_153SG_22_DNA (SPAdes) (version 2) | ecosystem: Environmental > Aquatic > Marine > Intertidal...
CCAGGCATCGGCAGCATCTGGAGTAGCTGCTGCAAATCCGATGGTACTGCCGTTCCCGTGACAGGCCGTGTTGCCATCGATCGGCAGTGAGAGAGCGAAAATGCCACTCTCTGTCATGTAAAAACACCGACCTTTGTCATCAATAACGCCCGCACCGTGCCCTAGGGCTCCCAGCGTGGCGTCGTAAAAAGCTTTGGAGGCCTCGATATCATTAGCACCCACCATAATATGGCTGAACATAGTTTTTCCTCTTGATAATGCGGTGATAGAAGAGGGCGTCAGCGGCTTTGGTCGCCTGTAGACATTGCCCGCCCGTATAGTGGTGTAAATCGTAGAGAGATGCTAGTTCTTGCTGCGGGTGACGCCGGGGGCGTAGAGGTCGATAAGCCACAAACTGGTTCTGCGGAGCGCCTAGTGCCCCGCAAGCCTGTGTGCGTGACTAGCCAACGCGCACCATACCTAGGTTGACGCCTTTAACTCGCGTCTTCTTTAAGTGCTTGAGGACGGGCTTTGGCATGCCTTCAGGCAGGTCAATGGTCGAGTAGTTTTCTTGGATGTTAATCAATCCAATAAACTCGCCTTCAATACCTGCCTCATTGGCCACTGCGCCCATGATTTCTCTAGGCTCAACACCGTGCTTCCGGCCAACTTCGACGCGAAAGCGCTCCATAGGAATTTCAGGATGTCCCTTTAAAGGACTGGCTTGCCCGAGCGAGTTATCACCCGATTTCTCACGCTTGCGCTCCTTAGCGGGCCGCTTTTCGCTTGGCTGAGTCGAGCCATCATAAGCAGAAGCGGTCGCTTTAGCTGTGGGCTTCTTCTCACGCTTTGCGGCGCCTGGCGCGCCACTGAGCGCCGCAAGAGCGATCGCGATATCTCGATAATCTACGTTACCGTTGGTATGGAGATCATCAATCAGCTGCGCCAGCTCTTCGGTAGGCGCCTGTTCAAGTTGCTGCTCGACACGCACGGCGAACGCGCGCAAGTTACGTTTTGCGATAGCACGTTCAGAGGGTAGCGTTAGTTCCTGAATACTTTTCTTCGTCAAACGCTCAATATTGTGCAGTAATCGCTTTTCTCGAGGAGTGACAAATAAAATGGCTTTGCCTGAGCGCCCAGCGCGCCCTGTACGACCAATACGGTGGACATAGGCTTCTTCATCAAAAGGGATATCGTGATTGATCACGTGAGTGATTCGATCAACGTCTAGGCCACGTGCCGCGACATCGGTTGCTACAAGAATATCTAAAGCACCTGACTTGAGTTGTTCTACCGTACGAACGCGGAGCTTTTGATCCATATCGCCATTAAGCGGCGCCGCTTTGTAACCTGCTTGACGCAGCGATTCTGCAACGCTGCTGGTACTGTCACGCGTTCGCGTGAATACGATAACGCCATCCGTTTGTTCATAAGCGAGGATGCGCTTGAGCGCTTCAATTTTACTCGCGCCTTTCGCAAACCAATAGAATTGTTCGATATTGTCATTGGTCGACGATGCTTGAGAAACGGCAACTTCTACCGGGTCTTTCAGGTGCTTTGCAGCAATCTGTCGTATGCGAGGTGGCATAGTCGCTGAAAACAACGCAACTCGGCGCTCTTTTGGCGTTTTGGCTAGGATGGTGTCAACGTCATCGATGAAGCCCATTCGTAGCATTTCATCGGCTTCATCGAGCACTACAGTTGCGATATTGCTGAAATCAGCGGTGCCTCTGTTGAGGTGGTCGAGCAAACGCCCTGGTGTAGCGACTACGATGTGGACGCCTTGCTTTAAGACGCGCAACTGGTTGCGCATGTCAGCACCACCACAGACGGTGAGCACACGCAGGCCTGCCATGCTTTTAGCATACGTTTCGAAAGCCTCAGCAACCTGCATTGACAGCTCACGGGTAGGACACAGCACTAGTGCTTGTGGTCGCGCAAATTTTAGATCGATATCAGCGAGGATAGGAAGTGCAAATGCTGCTGTCTTGCCGGTACCGGTTTGCGCGATACCCACCACGTCACGGCCAGTAAGCAAGGTAGGAATAGTTCCCGCTTGAATGGCGGTCGGTTCAGTGTAGCCTTGCTTGACGAGATTGTTGACCAGAAATGTCGGTAGCCCGAGATCGCTAAAGCCGGGGACGGGCGTAGTGGAATCTTGCATGAAAGAAGTGCTCTAATAATGTAGGTGCGCAGCGTACGCTGATTCGCCTGTGAATTCGCCGTCTTATCTGGTTAATAATGACAAGTTGCTGTGCGGCACTGCAGCACAATTGTTCAGTATTTACGCGGATTAACTAAAACAGCGAGTGCTCGCCGAGAGAGGGTTGCGATGTCTCTCCCGAGGCAATTTTCTGATAAAAAACGGCCAGGGTATCGCCGCCTGTTTCCGGGGTTTGTTCTGCTGAGTAACGGGCGTGGACTGCATCCCAGATCAGCATGGATTCAGTCGCATAGTATTTCCCGATACGACAAAACTCGGCTTTATCGCGACACCACTCCGATAATTTTGAAAAACGATTCAGGCCCCACTCAGCAGCATCAAACATCTTGGGCGAGACCGAGCGTATGGCGATGGGCTTTTTAAACGCATCAGTCAAGAACATAGCTTGGTCCAATGGGGTGATGGCTGGCCCCGGCCCGCCAATTGGCAGGATTTGATTCATGCGCAGGGGGTTGCCAATACATGCGAGGATATAGTCTGCGAGATCGCGCTCAGAAATGGGTTTGCAAGCGGTGAGCTCACCGTCACCAAAGACTAAAAACGGTTTGCCCCGTTGGATTCTTGGAATTTGTCCAGCCAACGATTTAAAAAATGCTGTGGGGCGGATGATTGTCCACGGGATCTCGGCGTTGCGCAGCGCGTGTTCGAAGCGCAATTTAGCGTGTTGAAAAGCGAGTCGCGGTTTCTGAACGCAAATGGCTGAGAGCAATATAAACTGAGCTATGTCATGCTGACTTGCCCAATCGAGTAACCGTTGATTGGCTAGATAATCAACGTCATGACTGTCTTGAATGCTGCCCGAGCGACTGGCTAAGCAAGAAATAACAATATCTATGCGTGCACTGGCATGTGATGCTCGATCAAGGTCTTTCCAAGTCAGCCACGTGAGGTTGGCGTGTTGCGAGCTCTGTGGAGGGGTTCGTGGAGGGGTTCGTGCAACGGCCACCACAGAATGGTTACTTTGGAGTAGGGCATGCAATACTGCTTTCCCAGCTGTTCCAGTCGATCCTGCTAACAAAATACGCATAGGCTGTTGAATCTCATGGTTCAGGTTATGACGCGCACTCTGACGCCCCGAAGTCTGCTCTAAGTTAACCAGAGAGCTTTGGAAGCACGATCGTTATCGCGGCACCCTCGGCACCGTTAGTTGCACTGATATGGCCTGAAAAGCTCTTAATAATACCGTAACTTATCGAACCGCCTAAGCCAGTGCCATCACCGACTGCTTTGGAGGTAAAGAAGGGCACAAAAATATTGTTTAACTCATGCTGTGACATGCCTCCCCCGGTATCTTTAATGACAATGGTTACATCAGTAGTTGTGCTTGACGCTTCAAGGTTAATCAATCGTTCGGCAGGACTGGTGCTCGAGATTGCATCAATGGCATTGCTAATAATGTTGATGAGCACTTGTTCCAGCGGGCCTTCTTGGGCGCGGACTAACGGTAAATCTGCTGGGATCTGTGTCGACATGCTAATGCTTTGCTGCCTGAGTTTGTGTGCGAGTAACAGTAAAGCGCCATCGACCGCGGCGCGAATCGATACATCGTCAAGCTCCGAAGGTGCGGTCCTCCCAAAAGTCCGCATATGGTGAATGATTTTTCCTGCACGATCGCTCGACTCTTTTATCGCTTGAGTTTTTGTACGGATAGCAACGGAATCTATTTCACTTTTAGCGACTAAGCTTTCGATATTGGCAGCCAGTAACTTGATGTGATTAAGTGGCTGATTGAGCTCGTGGGCAGTTCCCGTAGCCATTTCGCCAAGGGTCGCCAACTTAGATGCCTGAAGTAATTGGGCTTCTCGCTGTTTCTGATCGGTTAGGTCGGCGGCAAAAATCCAGCTGTGGGTGTCACCCAATCCACTAAACACAACGCGACCCGCCATCGCATATTTGTCTTTGCCCGCGAGTGATAGCCTGATCTCTTTGGCGCCGCTTTCGGGGCTAAGTTCTGACGTTTCATAAATTAAGCGCGAGGTGAAGTCGTCGTTATCTTCGACGAAGTGTTTAAAAGCATCATTTACTGATAATACCTGCCCCTTTACATCAAACGCTGCGATACCGATGGGGATCGTGTTAAATAGCCATTCAAGATTGTGGGCTAATGTTTCGGCCTCTTGCTGTCGCTGCTCTGCCGTATCTTGTCGCGTACCCGCGATAGCAGCGAACAAGCCAAGAAAAAGCGGTGCAGACGCAATGATCCAATGGAGCGGCTGAGTCTCAAGAGCCGTGTAAGCGCCGCCCAAGGTGACAGGGAGCCCTTGTACAATTACATCTAATACAATGGCGCCAATAGGAAAGAGCGCGCCAAAAACCGCGCCGTAAACGGCATAGGAGTATTTTTTTTCCATAAATCGGCGCCTTATTGTTTTCTTTTTTTTCTGTCTCTCTCTTACAATCGGGATACTAATTCTTCGGCTGGAAAACAGGTACGAAGGTGCAACGCTTTGAGCTGTAGAAGCTCGCCTCTACGAATGACCGCCCGTGGGTATATCGCTAAAAGCGATGCCTTTATCGGCGCGCGGATCTTGGGGAAGGCCCAGGACACGTTCAGCGATAATATTGGTCATTATTTCATCGGTACCGCCGGCTATTCTAAGCCCCGGAGCACCCATGTAAGAACGCTGTGCTAATCCGTCAAATAAGGGCTGCGCCTCGTCCCACAGTACACCATGCTCCTCGAGTAAATCCATGCAGAATGAAGCAATCGACTGAAGCTTGGGGGCGCCAACTAATTTCCCAATAGAGTTCTCTGGTCCCGGGAGCTCTCCACGCGATAGTGCGGTGATTGCCCGGTAACCGTTGTACTTGAGACCGGCCTCAAGCACATGATACTCGGCAATTTTTGCGCGGACGGCGCTGTCTTCGATGGCCGGCTTGCCATTGATTTCGACAGTACGCGCAATGTCTATTGCCAGCTTAACGTCGGCTCCGGGGCCGCCGCCGCCAATGGCTAAGCGTTCATTCATCAATGTGGTTAAACAGACCTGCCAGCCTTGGCCCACACTGCCAAGACGGTAGCTGTCGGGAATTCGTACGTTGGTGAAGTAGACTTCATTGAAATCTGATTCGCCATTGAGTTGTTTAATAGGCTTAATTTCAATGCCCGGAGAGCGCATGTCGACCATAAATACGGTGAGCCCCTTATGCTTCGCAACACTCGTATCGGTCCGCGTCACAATGAGGCCATAGTCTGAATAATGGGCGCCTGAGGTCCAAATTTTTTGGCCGTTTAGTATCCACTCATCGCCATCCTGCTCTGCCTTGGTGCGCAGTGCGGCCAGATCCGACCCGCCGGCAGGTTCAGAAAAAAGTTGGCACCATACTTCCTCACCACTCGCAAGCTTGGGCAAGAAGCGCTCACAATACTCCGGCGTACTCCAAGCCATAATAGTTGGACCAATCATGCCCTGACCGATAACAAAAAATCGGGAAGGTACATCGTACTTACTCTCTTCCTGATCCCAAATAACGCGCTCTATCGCAGAGGCTCCGCGGCCACCAAATTTTCTGTCCCAGCCAAGGCATGCCCACCCTGCGTCATGTTTACGCTTCTGCCACAGCTTTGCGATCTGTAACCGATTAAGTCCCTGCGTTTCCTCGGCCGTCAGCTGATTGTTAGCGAGCCAAGCGGCAGCTTCGTTGCGAAATGTGGCTTCTTCAGCAGTGTCGTTAAAGTCCATGCTCGATTCCTTGGTGATCTTTTATCTTAAGCGGCGTTTGGTGTTTGATTGTCGAGTCCGGTCACCAAGCGATCCTGCCAGTAGCGCTCGGAGCCGATTGCCAAGCTGAGCAATTTCGCGCGCCGATAATAGAACTGGCAGTCAAACTCCCAAGTGAACCCCATACCGCCGTGGGTTTGTATGTTCTCTTGTGCTGCATAGACTGACGCTTGGATGGCGGCGACTCGAGCCGTTGCTGCCGCAAGAGGAAGTTGATCGCTACCGCTAGCCAATGCCCAAGCACCGAAGTAGGCGTTACTCCGAGCGAGAGTATTCTTAACGTACATACCTGCGAGCTTATGTTTTATAGCCTGAAACGAGCCAATTGGACGGCCGAAGGCATACCGTTGTTTTGCGTATTCGCAGGCTTGTTCCAGCGCCACATCAGCAATACCCAGCTGTTCCCAAGCCACTAACACCGCTGCTCGATCCAGCAGTTCTTGGATGCTCGCCCAATCGGTGGTTTTCCCTGTCAGTACTTCTGCAGGGCTGCTATTGAATTGGACCGCACTGTGGCCCCGTGAGAAGTCGAGGCTGCGTAGCGATGAGTGCACAACTGTAGGATGCGTTGCATCACATGCGCACAAGACCAGCTCGTCATCGGCATTCTTTGCCAGGACGATTATCAGAGTGCTAATGGCGCTGTCCGCTACCGGTTGTTTTTGACCGGTCAATGTATCCTGGTGAAAGCGTGTGCTAATTGAGTGTTCCGATAGCTGTCCTGGCCGTTCGGTCATGGCAACGGTGGCGATCATTTCCCCTGATGCGAGTAGAGGGAGCCAGCGCGCTTTTTGTTGCTCATTGCCAAACTGAAGGATGGCTTCGGTGGCTAAGTAAACGGAAGACGAAAAGGGCAGCGGCGCGACAACGCGCCCCAGTTCTTCCGCAATGATGGCGAGTTCATAGTAGCTTAGCCCCAAGCCACCATACTGTTCAGGGATAGTTGTCGCCATCCAGCCCATATCGGCTACGTTTTGCCAAAGTTCTGCGTCATAGTCAGCATCACTCTCCAGCACTTTACGGGTGACTGCGGGTGGGCAGTGTTGCGCTAAAAAGCCCCGAGCTTGTTCTCGTAACATGAGCTGTTCGTCGGAAAATTCGAAATTCATAGGTAGTTCACCGGCAGTGCGAGAGTGACGCCATAGTAGCAAAACGAGCCGCTGTGACTAGAGTGGGTGGACATGGTCGAGCCAATCATTTTTCACAATGCGATCGGCCAAGCAGTCTGCTAATTCCTGACTCCGGGTAAGGACTTCTTGCCAGTCCCTAATGCGCTGGTCGGGTTGATTGCGATAGCGCTTAAAATCGCTGCGATCGGGGATTTTGCTATTGGGAAGTGTCGCAATCCACTCATCTGTGGGACAGATCACAAGGTGGCGTCCCATGGCGCTTGGTCGCCTCCAGGGTATGTTTTTATCAAGCCACCCCGTCACACAGCGTTTTGAAAAGTGGGGCATAAGTACAATGCCCTCATCAGCCAGAGGGAGATCCATGTGGTAATCAATTAGCCCCCCATCGCGATAACCGTCATTACCGCTTACGCAAATCTTTTCCAATACGAATGGAATAGAGCCACTGGCAAGAAGAGCATCAGTCAGATTGTTGGGCGTAAGCGCCTGCATGCGAGTGTTGAAACCGGGAAATGGCTCATGAGTAAAACGGTGTCTGGGGTCTGCGAAAACATGTCGATGCAGATGCTGAGATAAACGATCCCTTGATAGCATATTAGCGAGGAAGGCTTGGCTAAAGCCCATGACTAAACGTGCTCGCTCATCACTACCAGTAGCCCCTTGGCAGTGCGCTGTGACGATGTTAATTCTGGCCCAGTCATGCCCTAGTGTTGCTTCGGCACCATTATTGCCCAGTAATTGCTCAACGATATGTCGAGCAACTTCTGTAACTTCGGTAATTGTCGGGTGGTCGCTGTATTGCTGCTCAATGTAAAGTCTTGCGAGGGTCGTGATGGCATCGACGGGGGACTTTTGAGTTGCCGCGGCGAAGCGCCAACTTCCTATCGATGATCCTATTAGCGGTAGTGGTGTTTTACGCTGCGCCAGCCAACTTCCAAAAATCAATTTATCCATTGCCGCTAACACGAGCCACTTTGGTCCGCCAGCTGCACCCGCCACTGCGCCGAGTGTGTGTGGCGAGAGTCCTTCCCGTTGAAGCACATCCAGCGCGAGCGGACCCGCTTTAAATGCCAGCGGAAGTGGAGAGGAATTTTGTCGCGTCACAACAGAGTCCCGATTCATTTAATATGCGATCGTATGTCTGAGATACGTTCAGTTCACGGCGATTAGCTTACATTAACTGACTCACTAAAAGGTGGCGTTATTCACGCATCATTCTCAGTGCTGCGTGCAGCGCCGCCCAGCATCCGTTACGATGAATGACACACTCGTTGCTTGGTTTTTTTATGTCCCGTACTACGCATGCTGTCGCCGATCGAGTAAGTCGCTCAGGTGTGACCACGGTTGCCGCGTCTCTTATCTGTTGCTTTTTGGCACTTTTCTTTTACGACGAACAGATATTTTCGAATCTAGTCAGTCACAGTTTTAATTGGAGCGCACAATACTTTGGCTTGTTCTGGCAGATACTGCTGTTAGCCAATTTTGCAATTGCACTGTTCGTGGCAACAAGACCCAGTGCGGGTCGTCGATTAGGCAATTTGACGGCGCCCGAGTTCCCTCTTTTCCAATGGATTGCCATGGTGCTGTGTACGCTACTTGCCGGTGGCGGCGTTTTCTGGGCTGCTGCAGAGCCCGTTGCACACTTTGTCTCACCCCCGCCCTTATTTGAAGGCGTGCAGCCTGAGTCCGCGAAAGCGGTTAAGTACGCGCTTGCACAATCGTTTCTTCATTGGGGCTTTTTGGCATGGTCAATTTTAGGTAGTCTCGGCGCGGTTATTTTGATGCGCCTTCACTACGAGCGCGGGCTACCACTGGCGCCTCGGACGTTGCTTTATCCCCTGTTGGGGGAGAAGGGCGTTCATGGGCGTTGGGGCGACACAGCGGACTTGGTGTCAGTCTTGGCAGTGTTTGCGGGTACGGTGGGCCCTATCGGGTTCTTGGGCCTACAAGTTAGCTACGGTATGAGTGAGTTGTATGGCACGAGTGATTCAAAAGCCGCTCAGCTAGCCACCATTGCGTTACTGATGGTTGTCTATCTCACCTCTGCGGTTAGCGGTATGCACAAGGGCATTCAAATACTCAGCCGCTTAAATATTTTGCTCGGGATTACCTTGCTGGCATTCTTGCTGCTCGCGGGGCCAACCCAGTTTATTGTGTCAAGTTTTGGTGAAGCGCTGTCGGTTCATTTACGATGGTTTTTTGAGCAGGCGTTGTACCGTGGTGACGCGGGATTATTGAGCGATCCTGGCTGGTTATCGTCATGGACAGTATTTTTTTGGGGCTGGTTTATTGGTTACAGCCCCATGATGGCTATCTTTATCGCCCGAATTAGTCGTGGTCGAACCGCGCGGGAGGTGATTTTACTGATGTCTTTAGTCGCCCCCCTTTTGACGATGATGTGGTTTTCTATTCTCGGGGGAGCAGGGCTCGGTATTGAACTGCGTTTCCCTGGCGCAATCACAGACCCCTTCGAAGGATTTAACCTGCCAGCTGCGTTGTTAGCCATCACTGAAGCTATGCCCTTAAATGAACTGGTATCTGCGCTGTTTCTTGTGCTGACGGTGTTGTTCGTGGCTACCACCGGGGATTCAATGACGTACAGTTTGGCGGTGGTGTCATCGGGCGTTGAGCATCCTCCGCGCTGGTTGCGGTTATTTTGGGGTTTGGCGATGGGTTTCACGGCGATGGTCTTGCTAGCCGGCCCCACTGGCGGCATTGGCAAACTGCAGAGCTTCATAGTGGTAACGGCAGTGCCGGTATCAATTCTACTCGTGCCATCGTTGTGGGGTGTATTTTCTGCACTTCGCCGCCAATAAGTTAACTCCTTGGTCTCGACACCACTCAAGGCTAGGGTTCGACGCTGTTATTGCGCTTAATGTGCCAGCGGGTCACGTCATTTTGGCTTGACCCGCGCGTTTGAATAGCTATACTACGCCGCTCTTCGCGCCCGTAGCTCAGCTGGATAGAGTACCTGACTACGAATCAGGCGGTCGCACGTTCGAATCGTGCCGGGCGCGCCATAATTTGCTTGCTGAAAACAGCAAGGCCATATCAAGCCAACGCGTCACGTGTTGGTTTTTTTTTATCTCAGTTAAGCAGTAGCCGCTTTGGCAATTCCACCATCGGCACGATCTCTGTTGGCAAACATTTGCATGTGGTCTGGTACGGTCGAAAGATCGGTTAATTGCATCCAAACGCGCAGTAATAACCGAGCACGCTCGATCTCGGGGTGGTCGACGTAGTCGGTGCGGGAATGCAATACGACCCGATTACTAGAAAACTGTAGGTCGCCAGGTTGCATCATGCTTTCTATATAGAGCTCGGGCCTTTCCCACAGAACATGTTTGATCGCGCGCTGCGCCTGCACCTCAATATGGTCATCGGGCAACTGATCGCGCTGCTGATACGCTTCACTAAAGTAGGGGATATAGTGCGATGAAAACTCGCCTTCGGGGGTGAAATCAAATACGGGAAGCGAGTGGGGTGTATAAAGTGATGTGGTGCCTCGGTCAGGCGTTGTGCGTTGATAGGGGAAGCCGCGGTAGATGGCGGGCATCAGCTCGGCAAATTCATTGAGCAGTATATTGTGAGCAAGCCCAGCACTCATCAGGCGACTCTCGCCGCCACTCATACTTTTACGAATACTGAGTAGTCCCGTCACATCGGCGGTGGGGTCGCGGTGCATCACGAATTCGCCACCGTTATGGTATCGGCGCTCATCATTGGCGTCACGGAAATCCATTACCTCACCAATGTAATCGCCTAAGTGACTTTGTGACACGGTGACGCCAATGTAGGCGGAAATACCACAGAAGACTGTTTTTAACTCGTCGGTCGTATAGTTTTCTACGTCAAGCCCCGATAAACGCGCAATGCCACGCCCACTCCCAAGCTGTTGCGCTATGGCCTGTCCCTGACTGGCAAAGCTTGGCAGTGGAAAGTTGTCGATGCTTATTTCGCTATAGGGAAGAGCAAGAATGTCGGATTGCTTTAAATTACTGTGCAACTCTTTGAGCGTGTCGGCGCTAAGTTGATAGCGCCACGAATGGTCTTTTGCGATTTCATCGCCTCGCCAAACAGAAGGGCCGCGCACCTCCTCCATCGGTTTGCCAAATGCAGCAAAGGTTGGGGTCATACGGGGCACTCCTAGTTACTAAGGCTTCCTAACTGGGCTTCATTCACTGTCAGCCATATACAAAGACTGCCTAGGCTTTTCGAAGACCTTGACGAGCATAGGTTCAAAAAAAGACAGCGGGTAAGTTTCTGCGTCGGGATCAAACGCCGGGGCATCATATTTTTCAATGAATTCTAAGGTTCGATCGTAATGCGGATGCTCTTTATATTCGTCTCGCAGGTTCTTATTAAGCCCTAGATACTCGAAGAAATAATAACCTTGGAAAATGCCATGGTGCTTCACCATCCAGTGATTGGCCTCGCTGACATAAGGTTCCAGAATAGTTGCTGCAATGTCTGCGTGATTTGCTGGTCCCAACGTGTCACCGATATCGTGAAGCAGGGCACAAACTACGTATTCGTCGTCTTTACCATCCTTGTGGGCCAGTGTCGCGGTCTGCAGACAATGGGTGAGACGATCAACGGGGAAGCCGCCGTCATCGCCGTCTAAAAGCATTAAGTGGCTGACAATACGCTCATGAAGCGTTGCACGACATTTAGCTGCCTCGCCACCGATGATAGCCCAATCCTCTGCGGTACCGTCCTCCATGTGATGAAACGCGGCCTTCTTTGGTAATGCTTGATTCACTTTTCTCTCCTTTGTCGCTGTGGTGCTCGAGGGCTATTTTTTCCGCACCCCTATTGCATCTATCGGGATGTAAGGTAGACGAAAACGGGTGCAAAATGCAATTTATTCCTGTTGTCCTCGGTGCGCGTAAGCAAGTCGAAACAGCCTGTGATTCTGAAATGTTGAGCCGTGAGGCTGCCGCTGTAGTATCAGCTATTGTCGTATGCGTGTTTCACTGTCTCGGCGATGATTTGAAGACCTATAGTTACAACGTCATTGGGTGCGGCATAATTCACGCGGATACATTCGTTGCGATGCTGCCAATCGTCATTCAGGCCCGGGAAGAAGTGGTTCCCCGGGATAATATAGACGCCTTTTTTGACTAAGCGCGCATACAATTCGCCGCTAGATATGGGTAAACCCTCAAACCAAAGCCAGAGAAATAATGCGCCTTCTGCGCGGTGAACCCGAACAGGTAAGTCGCCCATTGCACGTTTAACCTCAGACAGGGCGTGCGCGACTTTGCTCTGATAAAACGGTCGAATAGATTCATTGCACAGACGCATCAGATCGCCGCGCTGTATTAATGCCGCCGCAAGGGTCGGGCCGACCCGGCCCGGTGAGAGGCTATTAATCGCGTTTGCGTTGCGAATAAGTCTAATAATGCTGGGGTCAGCGACAACAATGCCTGTTCGTAAACCGGGCAGACCGAGTTTCGATAAGCTCAAGCAGAGAATGATCCCATCGTCCCATAACGGTTTGGCGTCGGTAAAAATCATCCCGGGAAAGGGCAGACCATAGGCGCCGTCAATAATAAGAGGAATGCCGGCTGTTTGGCAGCGAGCCCGGAGGCGTGTTAGTTCAGCATCGCTGATTACGTTACCCGTAGGATTTGTCGGACGTGAAACGCAAACCGCACCGTGACGCATAGGGTCGATGACGAGTTGGTCAAAGTCGACGTGATACTTAAAAGTGTGCTCATCTAAACATTCGATAGTGGCACGATGGCCTTCAAAAATATTTTCTTCTGCCAGGCCAACGTCTGCATAGCCCACATACTCTGGCGTGATGGGTAAAAGGATTTTTTTAAAATGACCGTCAGAAAACTGCCCCGCCAAGCAGTTGAACAGCAGGCCAAAGCTACTTTGACTGCCATTTGTAATGGCGATGTTGTCAGCACTAATATCCCAGCTAAATTGCTCATGCAGCATATTTGCGAGAGCGTGACAAAAGGTGTCGTTACCTTGTGGGCTGTCGTATTCCCCAACCATTTGCCCAAAGCGCAGGGCGTCGTTAAGTATTTCAGACAGCGCTTCCTTGAAAACAGCTTCAACTTCCGGGATGTGTGCTGGGTTGCCGCCTCCTAACATGTAAACTGGGGGTGGCGCTGAGCGTGCTTTCCCGAGATCATCCATGAGTTGAACGGTACCGGTATCCTGCTGGAATCGTTGTGCAAAGCGAGAAAACTGCATTAGCCTGTCGGTCACTCCTAGAGCTGGTCAAAGTTTATGGACCACACAGTAGTGTGACGGTCCGAAAGCGAGCGCTAAGCTTACGTAAATTACAAGGAATCAAAAGCTGTAATGTCGCAAATATCACCGACCACGCCCGTTTTAATCGGCATCGCCCAGTATACGGAGCGATTAGACGACCCCCACTATCAAGCCCTTTCGCCCGTAGCGATAACGGCGCAAGCCGCGCGGCTTGCCCTGCAGGACTGCGGTGGTGGCCGAATGGGAGAAATGATTGACACGATTATGACTGCACGCACTTTCGAGGATTCGACGCCTGCATTGGCCTTTCCTCACGGGCGCTCAGATAACTTTCCGCGCTCTGTGTGCAAGCGCTTAGATATTTCACCCGCATCTGCGGTATGGGCCATGTCCGGCGGTGATTCTCCTCAAAAGATGGTGGTCGAGGCATGCGAGCGTATCGCGGAGGGTCTCAGCAGTGCCGTACTGATCTGTGGTGGTGAAGCCATGTCCACGGCTGGGGCATTGATAAAGGCCGGCAAAACGGTCGATTGGTCAGAGGCAGTTTATGAATCCGTGGATGACCGCGGTGACGGCATTGATTACGTGAGCCACGATGAATTGGCGCATGGTCTTATCACGCCTCCGCTTTTTCATGGTCTGATCGAAAATGCACGGCGGGGCCGAAGTGAGTGCGCTTTTGAAGAATGGTTGTCCCGTATGGGCGAGTTGTTTGCGCCTTTTAGCCAGGTGGCCTCTACAAACCCGTATTCTTGTCAGCCTGGGGTAAGTTACACGGCTAGCGAGTTAGCTACTGTTGGTGAGCACAACAGAATGATTGCTCATCCTTACCCCCAGCGTTTGGTTGCCCGCGATAAAGTGAACCAAAGTGCGGCTGTGGTTGTTGTGTCAACGGCCGCAGCGGATGCGCTTAATGTTCCCGTGGAGCGGCGTATTTACCTTAAGGGTTATGCACATGCGAGCGAGCGAGCCGTTATTGAGCGGCCCGACATCGGCGAGGCACGGTCTGCGGGATTGGCAATAAAGGCCGCGCTCAGTGCTGCCAATGTATCCCTTGATGATGTAGCGCTTTTTGATTTTTATAGTTGTTTTCCCGTTGCGGTAGCTAATGCGATCGAGGCCGTGGGGTTAGCGGCGAATGATTCTCGAGGGCTTACGCTCACAGGTGGGCTACCCTACTTTGGAGGACCGGGTAATAACTACTCTATGCACGCTATTGTCGAGGTTGTTGATCGACTTCGTAAGGGGCAGGGGCAATATGGCATGGTAGCGGCTAATGGCGGCTTCTTGTCGAAATACGCGGTCGGCATCTACAGTACGTTGGCAGAAAATTTCAATCATTGCGATAGTGCCGCTGTTCAGGCGGAGGTCGACGCGCTCCCTTCTCCCGTTTTCAATCGATCCCCAGACGGGAAAGGTCGAATCGAAACGTATACGCTTAACTATGACCGTGAGGGCAAGGCTAAATCTGCTGTCATTGTAGGTCGCTTAAATAAGACTAATGAGCGCTTCATTGCAATGACTCCGAGAGGTAATCGAGAGATAGCCGAGGTGTTAACAAAGTGCGAACCTCTCGGCCTTAGCGTTTCGGTGGTGACTGATGCTCACGTGAATTATTTTCAGTTAGTGGAAGAATCCGAGTAAACTCACGGCGCTATAAGCTTAAAAGCGACCATTTATAATAGGAGAAACACGTGTCCGACCCCGTATTAATTGATATCCATGATGGTGTTATGACCATTACCCTTAATCGGCCTGACGCCAAGAACGCCGTGAATCTGGCGCTAGCGCAGGGTATGGCCGCCGCCCTCGACCAGCTTGATGCTGATGATTCAATTCGGGCAGGCATCATTACCGGTGCGAACAACACGTTTTGCTCAGGAATGGATCTAAAAGCGTTTGTACGCGGCGAGGCACCGTATGTAGCCGGTCGCGGTTTTGGTGGCCTTGTTGAAGCGCCACCCGAAAAACCTCTTATTGCAGCTGTTGAAGGCTACGCGCTGGCGGGGGGCTTCGAGATCGCACTGACTTGCGACCTGATTGTCGCCGCTGACACTGCCAAGTTTGGTATTCCGGAAGTCAAGCGTGGCTTGGCCGCTGCCGCGGGGGGGCTCATGCGGCTACCCCGTCAGCTCCCCTACAGATTGGCAATGGAGCTTGCGCTCACAGGTGATTTTCTTGATGCGTCTCGTGCACTTGAACTTGGATTGATTAACGAGGTGGCTGAATCTGGTCAGGCACTAGCCCGCGCGCAGGCGTTAGCGGCACGAATTGCCGCCAATGGCCCTTTAGCCGTTAAGCGATCGAAGCAGGTCGTTGTTCAGTCTCAGGATTGGGCGACTGATGAGATGTTTGCTAAGCAGCAAGTAATCGTTCAGGACGTCTTTGGGAGCGAGGATGCCATGGAGGGCGCCACGGCCTTCGCCGAAAAGCGCTTACCCAATTGGAAAGGGCGTTAAGTTTAAAACCCCAACCCTACGTGTTGAAAGTCCTTGCATAGACGACACTCGTTCGATTGCAACGCGTGTCGTTTTTAAAAAAAATAAAGGAGTAGCCCATGTCCCGATGGGATGTTTTTCAAGACCAAGTTATTGTCATCACCGGTGCTGCCAGTGGTTTTGGTCGTATTTTGGCCAACAAACTCAGCGTAGAGGGTGCCAAGCTTGTTCTAGCCGACATTAATGCAGAGCCTTTGGCACGCGTGGCGGCAGAGCTCGCGCTCCCGGATAATGCGGTGACTACGACCTGTGATGTCGCCGTTGAGCTAGAGGTAAAAGCTCTGGTGGAGCAGGCGCGTGATGTCTTTGGTCGACTCGATATCATGGTCAACAATGCAGGTCTGGGTACAGCCCCCAAACTGTTAATCGATACTACCGAAGAAGACATGGACATTAACTATGCCGTCAATACCAAGGGTGTTTTCTTTGGTATCAAGTACGGGATTCGCCAAATGCTTGCGCAGTCACCCCCGGGAGGCATTGTTCTCAACGTGTCCTCGATGGCGGGCATTGGCGGCGCGCCCATGATTGGCGCCTACGCTGCAGCCAAGCACGCGGTGGTTGGCCTTACTAAAACCGCCGCGTATGAATACGCTGCTAAGGGTGTGCGTGTGAATGCCATCTGCCCTTTCTTTTCTCCAACGCCGCTTGTAACCGATGCTGAGCTAGGTCAGAAAATGGATTCTTTCGCGCGCAGCACGCCGATGAAGCGTTTGGGTGATCCTGAAGAGATGGTGGAAGTGATGTTAATGCTGATGTCGCCCGCCAACAGCTACATGAATGGTCAAGCGGTGGGCGTCGATGGCGGGATGTCAGCGATCTAGCGTCTCATGCTAACTTAAGAGGTAATTCCCTCAAGCGTTGCCCCGTCGCTTTGAATACTGCATTCGCAACGGCAGGTGCAATGGGAGGCACCCCCGGCTCGCCAATACCAGTAGGGTCGCCACCGCTATCGACCAAAATAACGTCCACCGCGGGCGCGCGGTCCATGCGCAGAATTGGGTAGTCGTGGAAATTACTTTGCTTCACTTTACCTTGGTCTAGGTCGATGCGTCCGTACAGCGTGGCTGTGAGTCCGAACATGACGGCCCCTTCGAGCTGAGCGCGGACGATATCGGGATTAATCGCGGTCCCAACATCGGCCACACAGGTCACCTTGTGAACTCGAATTTCTCCGTTTTCTATGGAGACCTCCGCGATTTCAGCAACATCAGTAGCGAACGAACTGTGTGCGGCAATGCCTAAGTGATGCCCGTCTGGGACGGTCATTGACTTCATCGCTGCTTGTGCAGTTTGTAATACGCCCTGCATACGCGGTTTGTTCTGAGTATTGGCTAAGCGAAGGCTCACGGGGTCCATTCCCGCACGATTAGCCAACTCATCTATCATTGATTCAACGGCAAACGCCGTATAGCTATGTCCGACTGAGCGCCAAAAGGTAAGTGGCAGCCCGTGGTCGACCGTAGCATGGACGATGCGGTGATTCTCAAAGTCATAGGTCTCGTGTAAGCCTTCCACGCTTGAAGGATCCACAGTCCACTGACTGAATAAGTACTCCGCAAATCCGCTTAAACCGTTTAGCAGCGAGCTCGGTAGGCCGGGAAGCAGGGCGGGAAGCATATTAGTTAGGGTATTCGAAGTGATATTGCCGCCTGCTCGCTGGACGTCCCATGCACTAACGGTTCCATCGGTTGTCACACCAGCCTTGATACGCATAAGCGATGCTGGGCGATACAAACCGTTTTGGATGTCGTCTTCCCGTGACCACAACAGCTGGACAGGTTTGTCGATGGCCATCGCAATCTCTGTCACTTCAACAATATGGGTCAGCGTGCCACGGCGGCCAAACCCACCACCGAGATACAAGTTGTTGACTCGAATATTGCTACGCGGCAGGCCTGTGAGGCGCTCCACAAGCCCTTGAGCGCCCTGAATGCTCTGCACGCCGGTCCACAATTCAGCCGAGTTGTCGGAGATGTGGAGTGTGGCATTCATAGGCTCTAGCGGTGTATGAGCTAAGAATGGAGCGAAATAATCAGCCTCCAATGTGTTGCTCGCTGCATCGAAGCCTGCCGCAAGCTCTCCCTGGTTGCTCGCTTCTACAGTGTCGCCTTCAGCAAGCGCCGCTTCGAAGTCAGTGCGAACTTGCGCACTGCTGATCTGGCCTAGCGGTATGTTTTCCCACGATATTTTTAACGCTTGCGACGCATTTTTAGCGCGCCAATAGGCGTTTGCAACGACGGCAATACCGCTCGATACGGGCACAATTGCGACAACGCCAGGCATCGCTTCCGCCGCTGTTTTATCGACGCTCAGAACGCGAGCTCCTGCAACGGGAGCGCGAACTACAACGGCATAGACCATGCCCGGTATATCGGCATCAATACCAAATTCAGCAGCGCCGGTCGATTTCGCAAGCGCATCGACACGGCTGAATTCCTTGCCTATGTATCTAAAGCTTGCGTTAGATTTCAGCGGGGTTTCGATAGGCATTGCGAGCTGCGCGGCAGTTGTCACGAAGTCGCCGTACGGAAAACGATCACCGCCGACAATGACATAGCCGTTGTCGGTGGTGAGTTCACTCGCGCTGACGCCTAGGTCTTGCGCTGCAGCATTTAACAGTAAAGCTCGAGTATCCGCGCCGGCTTGACGAAGAGGACCCCAAAAAACCCGAACAGCATTACTACCGCCTGTCGCTTGAACGCCAAATTCTGGATTGGCATAGTCTTTGTGTAATCCCGCCGCCTTAACCAACATGTTTTGAGGGTGAAAATCGAGCTCTTCACCAATAATTGTTGCGAGCCCGGTTCTAACACCTTGTCCCATTTCATCGCTTGGGCAGTAGAAAATAACTTGGTTATCAGGCGTGATTTGTAAAAATGCATGCGGAATAAAGCCATCACTTTCTTGCTCAATGGGCAGTGCACCACTGAACGAGCAACCCGGGAGATTGACTCCGATAATAAGACCGCCACCAGCGGTCGCTCCCAATTTGAGAAAGCGTCGACGAGATACATTGCGAATGCTCATGCTGATGTCTCCTCGATGGTTGCGTCATAGCTGAGCGCAGCAACTGACAAAATGGCCTCTTTAATGCGGGGATAACACCCGCAACGACAAATATTACCTGCGAGTGCTTGATCTATGTCGTCGGTTGTCGCCCGTGGGTTCGACGAGAGAAGCGCCGCCGCGGACATGATCTGGCCACTTTGACAGTAGCCACACTGGGGCACGTTATGTTCCACCCACGCGGCTTGGAGTGGATGCAGGCCATCATCAGATAAACCCTCAATCGTAGTGATACGTTTTCCTGCTACCGCGGCAACCGGCAATACACAGGTGCGCATAGCAGTGCTGTCTACATGCATTGTGCACGCGCCACACAAGCCCGCACCGCACCCAAATTTAGAGCCTTTTAACTTAAAGTGGTCGCGAATGGCCCACAGCAAAGGGGTGTCACTGGCACCGTTGAAAACGACGGGCTGACCATTGAGTTCAAATTCGATCATTTCGGATCCCTAATATCTTCGCGTTTCGCAGTTGATCTGACGAGGCTGGTGTGGGCCTAGTTTACTTGATTCTCTATGGCTTATGAGTGTTTGTTTTGGCGCTTAATGAATCCTGCCACGATGAACGCTAATGCATGTTATTCATGCGTTGGCTCCAGTGTAATTATGGGCTCAAACGGCTTGTTAGATTGGGTCCGATTAGATTGGGTCTGGCACCGATCCACGTGAGTTGAAAAAGCTGTTAACTTAGCAGTCTTTGAAAAAGCTAGGGACGATAAAATGGATCTAGGTATCGCGGGACGAAGGGCTTTGGTATGTGCGTCATCTAAGGGACTGGGACGAGGGTGCGCTGAGGCCCTTGCAGCTGAGGGTGTCGACTTAATTTTGAACGCTCGCGGCGCTGAAGCGCTTAATGAGACGGCTGAATTTATCCGTGCAAACTACGATGTGTCAGTGACGGCAGTCGCCGCCGATATCACCTCTGAAGAAGGGCGCGCACACGTCCTTGCAGCAGCGGGAACACTCGACATAGTAGTGACGAACGCGGGAGGCCCGCCACCGGGTAATTGGCGCGATTGGCGCCGTGATGATTTCATCGCCGCTATGGACGCTAATGCACTCACCCCCATTGCGTTAATGACCGAACTACTACCGGGAATGACGGAGCGTGGCTGGGGACGTGTGGTTAACATCACGAGCGTAGCGGTTAAGTCGCCTATAGCAATTCTGGGTCTTTCTAATACCGCTCGAACCGCATTGACAGGCTATGTTGCTGGCGTCGCTCGCGACGTTGCTGCACAAGGCGTGATCGTGAATAACTTGTTACCCGGTATACACGCTACTGATCGTATTATTGCTCTCGACGGAATAGAGGCAAAGATGACAGGCGAGGATATCGACACCGTTCGAGCGCGTCGAATAACAACTATCCCTGCAAATCGCTACGGAAGCCTAGAAGAGTTTGGAAAGACTTGCGCTTTTATGTGCTCGGAGCACGCGGGATTCATGGTGGGCCAAAACGTCCTCTTAGATGGCGGTGCATTTGTTAGTACCTTTTAGTTTTCCATCGATTGAGATACTCATCGACGGCGCTGAAGAGGGCGCCGAAGAGGGCGCTGAAAATGGGGCTGGATTGTATGCGTGGTGGTAGGCTAGTGTAGGCTTTGTTGCCAATGTTAATTCACTGAGGAGTTACTCATGAAACCTGTAAAACGATTTTTAATCGCAGGCATTGTTGCGTGCGCAGCTGCCGTACCGACCTTAGCCCATATTGAGAAAGCCGAACCTCTCCAATCTTTACGTCAGTCATACTTCGCTTTGATAGGCATGAGCTTTGGCCCGATGGCCGATATGGTCAAAGGCAAGATCGAATGGGATCAAGCGCAGTTTGAGCGTTGGTCATCTGATCTTGCCGCTGTGGCGTCCTACAACGTTGAGCGAGGTTTCGCGCCAGGTTCGGAAGAGGGGCGTACTCGTGCGAAGCCTGACATCTGGTTGAACCTCGATGATTTCAATGAGCGTCTTGGTGGGCTCCGAGCGGAAACTGCGAAGCTCGCTGAAGCGGCTAAGACAGGTGACAGGGCCGCTATTCAGGCTCAGCTGGGCGCGACCGGTAAAGCGTGTAAAGGTTGCCATGACGAATACAAAGCGAAAGATTATTTGTATTGAAGCATGGCTTCCAAAGTCCACTATGCACCTAAGTCACTATGCACCTAAGTCACTATTTGCCTTAAGCCACTCTTCACCTTGAGCCACTATCGGCAAGTCTGAGAGTATTGGGTAGCTGAGAGGGTGTCACTACAGGTGGGTCATATCAGGGCGCTTTCGGGTGCCCTTGCCTTTTTTTAGGATGAGATTTTAATGTTAGAGGTCTCACCCGCAACGCTAAAATATTATGCAACAACGCAATGTACTGGCCATCGATGGGGGTGGTATTCGAGGGATTATTCCCGCGCTTATTCTCAGTCACATCGAGCGGCGTGCGGGACGCCCGATTGCAGAGCTCTTTGACCTTGTCGTCGGTACGTCAACCGGCGGCATTCTAGCTCTGGGTCTCTCCATGCCTGACCCGCTAGCACGTGATGGAAGTCAGTACACCGCGCGTGAGCTTGTCGAATTTTACAAACAGCGCGGACCGCAAATATTCGATCCATCGTTGTGGCGCAGTCTACGTTCCGTCTCTGGAGTGCTGGACGAGAGCTACAGCGCAGAAACGTTAGAGCGTGTCTTAGAAGGCTATTTTAAGACACGAACGCTAGCTGAGTGTCGTGTGCCAACCATGGTTACAACCTATGCTATCGAGCGCAGAGAGGCGGTATTCTTAAAAAGTTTTAATCCCGATCATAAGGCCATCCGCTGTGTTGATGCGGCCCGTGCCACCACTGCCGCCCCGACATTTTTTGAGCCCGCATCAATCAGAATTGCAGGCGAGCCGCATGCCTTGATCGATGGCGGTGTTTACATTAACGCGCCTGCAGTCTCTGCTTACGCAGAAGCCATTGCCCTTTATCCCGATAGTGATATCAACGTGGTTTCCATTGGTACCGGCCACTTAACACGCCCTATTCCGCTTGAGCGCGCTGTAGAGTGGGGGGCGGCCGGATGGTTGGCGCCATTACTTGACTGTATGTTCGATGGTGTTGCGAAAGTTACTGATCAGCAGATGCGCTTGCTGCTTGGCGATGGGTATTACCGCTTTCAGCTGAGTTTAGATAGCGCGAATGACGAGATGGATGACGCATCGGAGGCCAATTTGGCAGCGCTTCAGGCGGCCGCCTTAGAACTTATTGAGCGGGAAGAACAAATGCTGGATAGAGTGATTGCGCGGCTTCTTTCGGACTGAGGTGAGTCGGAAAGCATGCGCAAAGAATGGCATTAAAGTGATCTCTTCAACTGAGTAATTTCTGCCATGATTGCTATGGCTATTTCCCAAGGCGTTTTGCTACCGATCGGTAGCCCCACCGGCGCATGAAGCCGAGCTAATTGCTGCTCGCTCACCCCAAGTTCCCTGAGGCGCTTGAGGCGTTGTTCAGTTGTTCGTAAGGAACCTAATGCCCCCACATACCATGCGTCACTCTCTAAGGCCTCAAGCAACG
>Ga0209138_1001240_pt1 | contig 22383 bp, 34 predicted proteins | sample SaaInl3SG_22_DNA_FD_184645 | JGI IMG/M metagenome (GOLD analysis project Ga0209138, IMG submission 184645) | Marine microbial communities from expanding oxygen minimum zones in the Saanich Inlet - ESP_153SG_22_DNA (SPAdes) (version 2) | ecosystem: Environmental > Aquatic > Marine > Intertidal...
TGTAGTTCGCTGTACGTGCAATACGCCAGCTTTTACCCCCTGTAAGGCTTTGTGCGCCTATCTAACGGGCGTACGCTAATCGACCTGGATGGGTTGGTATTCGCAGGGCTCGAGGGCTTAGACAGGCGGTAAACCGGTTTTTGCCGTTTATCGTTACACCTGCTAGAGTCTGGTTATGAGTTTTTGCCGTGTGTGTGGAATAGATTTAGTGCAGCCTAAGCGTGGCCGTAAGCCCCAGTATTGTGGTAGCGGGTGCAGGGTGAAGGCACACAGGGATCGTAGACGGTCGCCGGCTTATGTCGCTGAGGCGCAGGCTAGGGTCAACCCGATACCGGCCGAGTTGCGGTCGCGGTCTCGCTGGGTTCGACACCGAGCGAAACGACCAATTGCTATTGGCGGGTGGGGTGTCTCGGTGCACGATGAGCACTCGTGGGCTAGTTACGCTGAGGTTGCTAATTGTGACAAGGGCGACGGTTACGGGTTTGTTTTAAATGGCGACGGTATTGTGTGTGTCGATTTAGACGACTGTGTTACTGGCGGTGTTGTTGACGCTGAGGCGGCTAAGTTTGTCGAGGGTCTCGGTGAGACGTATAGCGAGTTTTCGCCGTCGGGTCGCGGGTTGCACGTGTGGGGTTATGGTGACCTCGCTAAGGGTTACAGGTTTAAGGCGGGTAGTCTCAAGGTCGAGGTTTACCCCGCCGGTAGGTTTATTACGGTAACTGGCAAGCCGTACCGTAAGAGCAAGCTCGACGTTTTGTATTTAGATTGGGCTTTGCAACGCTAGGCGTGAGATACGCCGTTATTCTCGAGACGAGGTAACACTATGGTTATGGCTGGACGTAAACCCAGTGATCGTCCGACAGTTACGAGGCATAAGCCTACGGTTGACTGGACGGATGTAGTTAACGTGCCTTATTCCGGTGAGAAACCGGCTTTACCCGAGGTGCGAGAGATTATAAACAAGGCCGGCGAGTCTACTATTTTCCCTATGCCTGAGCAGACGGTTACGTGGTATGAGTCGGTCACTACTATGCCGCACTGTGTCTTATGGTCGCCTAGCGATTGGGCTTTTTGCTTAGACACTGCGCTTATCCACGCCCAGGCTGTTACCGGTGTTGTATCGGCTATGTCTGAGCTTAGGCAGCGCGAGAAAATTATCGGGACTACTGTAGACGCTCGTAGAGACTTGCGGATACGTTACGTGGAGCCCGAGGCTGAGTCGGTTACTCTTGCGCCTGTCGACGAGCTCGACGACCGCAGGGCACGGCTCTTAAATGCGTGAACTGATTAGGGCCGACTCGCACGATCGTAACCGCTCTTTGGGTTGGGTTGCGGTGTGGTGGATAGAGAGTTTTTGTGTCCACGGCCCTGGCGATGTGCAGGGGCAACCTGTCGCGCTCGATGACGAGTTTACCGCGTTTGTGGTGGATGTTTACGCTTTGGACGGTGACGGTCGACGCCTGTACGACTCGGCTTTTATGTCGAGGGCTAAGGGTCGCGCTAAGTCTGAGCTTGCCGGTTTTATTGTGCTGTTCGAGGCGATGGGGCCGGCACGGTTTAGCCATTACGCTACGGGCGGGGAGACGTACGAGCGTAACGGGCTTGTTTACACGTATGCGGCGGGTGAGCCGGTAGGTGTGGAGGTTACTGCCCCTGTTATCCGCTGTTTGGCGACAGAGGAGGGGCAGGCTGGCAACACGTACGACAACGTTTATTTTAATCTCACTGAGGGTGTTCTAAGTGAGGGGTTGCCACGCGACGCGGCTGGCTTAACCCGTATTTTCTTGCCCGGTGGTGGGGAGATTGTGCCGTCGACTGCGAGCAATAGCTCTAAAGACGGCGGTAAAGAGACTATGGTGGTCTTTGACGAGACCCACTTGTATAACCGGCCCGAGCTTAAGCGTATGTATCAGACGGTCAGACGTAACCTCGCAAAACGTAAAATCGCTGAGCCGTGGTCTCTTGAGACGTCTACTATGTATCTGCCTGGCGAGAAGTCGGTAGCTGAGGAGACCCACGAGCTGGCAAAGCTCATAAACGAGGGTAAGACCAAAAGGCAACGATTACTCTTTGACCACCGCGAGGCAGACGCGGACATAGATTTAACAGACGAGGACCAGGTACGCGCTGGTATCGCTGAGGCTTACGGGCCGTTCGCTGAAATTATGGATGTTGACCGTATCCTGTCAGAGTTTTACGATCCGCGTAACGACCCGTCGGACTCGCGCCGGTACTACTTTAATCAGCCTACGAGTGCACGCGACGCCTGGGTTACAGCGCCCGAGTGGAACGCTTGCTATGTTGACAAACCGGTTAAACCTGGTGAGGACGTTACATTAGGTTTTGACGGTTCGCGTAAACGCGCTCGAGGTGTCACAGACGCCACCGCTCTTATTGGTTGCCGTGTTTCCGATGGGCACCTGTTCGAGATTAAAGTGTGGGAGCAACCTAACGGCCCGTCGGGTGACGACTGGGCTGTACCTGTCGACGAGGTCGACTATGAGGTGGCTAAAGCTTTTGAGACTTACAACGTTGTAGGTATGTTCGCGGACCCTGCTCGCTGGGAGAGTTATATAGCTAAGTGGGAGGCCGCTTACGGTAAGAAACTTAAGGCTAAGGCTAGCCAGTCCAACCCTATCGCGTGGTGGATGACTGGTAACAGGTCTTACCTTGTCGTGCGAGCGGTGGAGCAGTTTAGTACCGCTATTTTGGATAAAGAGCTAACACACGACGGCTCTTTAGCTTTGACTCGTCACGTTTTAAATGCTCGTCGCCGTATTGGGCGCTCGGGTATCACTATTGCCAAGTCCCACCCTGAAAGTCGGGACAAGATCGACGCGGCCGTTAGTGCGCTTTTGGCTTACCAGGCACGGCTTGTAGCCCTCTCGAAAGGTGAGGCCACGCGCTCTACTTTTATCCCGCGTCGCATACGTTAGGACATTCTTTATATGGCTACACAGCTCTCTAGCACACAACAAGGTTTACTTAAGGCTTTGGCTCGTAAGCAAGCGCACTACAACCTACTCGAGCGTTATTACGATGGTGACGCGCCGCTACCCGAGAGTGCAGACGGTCAGAGTCGCGCTTACCGACGGTTTCAGCGTAAGGCACGTCTAAACCTGGCCCAGTTGTCGGTTTCTGCCGTACGTGAGCGTATGGTTATCGGCGGTTTCCGTACTGGTGCCGATGATGACGAAAACGGGGACCGTGAGGCTCGCCGTTTGTGGAAAGCTAGTAATCTGGACTTTGGCGCTGCCGACTTGCACTCTTACCTACTGCGTTTTGGTACCGCGTACGCCCTTGTGGGCTATCCTACGGGCTCAGAATACCCCGTGGTGACCGTGGAGGACCCGAGGCAGGTTTACGGCCGTACGTCGCCTACAGAGCCGTTTAAGGTTATTGAGGCTATCAAGGTTTTTAATGAGGGCGGCGAGCATTACCTCTACTGGTATGGTCCCGACTCGGTCGAGGTGTTTGTAAAGTCTGGGCAAGACAATATTTACGACCCCGACAAGTACCAGCTCGTAGAGGAGATGGCTAACCCGTTGGGCGAGGTGCCCGTGGTGAAGTTCGCTAACGCGGACGAAAAGGGCGAGTACGAGCCTTACCTGGACATTATCGACCGTGTTAACCATATGATTTTGCAGCGTTTGGTTATTGCGACAACGCAGGCGTTTAGGCAACGCGTCCTAAAGGGTGATTTTCCGACGCACGACAGCGACGGTAACGAGATCGACTACTCGGGTATTTTCGAGTCGTCGGCTGGCTCTTTGTGGATGATTCCAGAGGGTGCGGATGTTACCGAGCTGGGGCAGGCTGAGATTACGGGTATCCTAAACGCCGTACGAGCCGATATACAGGACTTTGCGGCTGTGACCCGTACCCCTATGCACTACTTTACCCCCGAGGGCGCTAACGGGTCCGCAGAGGGCGCACAGTTGGCACGTGAGGGTCTGGTGTTTAAGACCGAGGACCGTATTGCACGGGTTAGCCCTGGCTGGTCTCGCGTTATGTCGCTTGTCTTTAGGTGGCTGGGCGATGACGTCCGCGCTACGTTGCTTGACCTTGAGCCGTTGTGGAAACCCGCCGAGCGTTACAGTATGGCCGAGCGTGCCGACGCTAATAGCAAGTTTCAGGACATTCCGTTTAGGTCGCGTATGTCTCTTATTGGTCAGTTCTCCCCTGCGGAAATTGACGAAATGGAAGTGCAACGGGCCGGCGAGACGTTGCTTACCGAGGCATTGTTGGGGACACCAGACGAGACACCACCGCCAACTATTGAGGCGTAATGGTTACGTTAGCCGAGGTTAGAGACGGCTATAACCGACTAAATACTAGGTTGGTTAGGGGTGCGGGCGCTCTTGCCGGTAATGCTTTTAGACAGCTTGGCTCGTGGCGCGATGACGATTTAGAGCGCTATATAAGTGTTGTTGGTCCGCAGATCGACGGGTTTAAGCAACAAGCGGCTAACTTGCAGGCCGCTTATTACCAACAAGTAGCTAAGGCTAACGGCGAGTCTTTTACCCCAGAGCCAATTAGACCCAGTGATTTAACCGACGAGGTGTTGCGTAACGGGCCTAGCGCTCAAGAGGTGTACCGTCGCCCGTTTGTGCAGGTTTATACGGCTTTGTCCGCTAATACTCTTTTTACGACCGCTATTGAGCAGGGCGCGGCTAGAGCGTCGTCGATCGCAGAAACTAACGTACAGCTTGCTAGTCGACAGGCTGGCTTAAAGCAACGGCAAGGTAATAGCAATATTGTCGGTTACCGTCGCGTGTTGACTGGCTCGGAAAACTGCGCTCTGTGCGCTATCGCTTCGACCCAAAGGTACACCCGCGACAACCTAAAGCCGATACACCCTGGCTGCGATTGTGGCGAGGAGGCTATATACGGCGACTTTGACCCTGGGCAGGTTATCGACCAGGGCGGTCTAGACAGTATCCACGAGGCTTTACAAAGTCAGCTCGGCGTATCAGACCGAGAGGCACGCGACGCCGCTATAGGCAAGTTTGTGCAGTACGACGACGACGTGCGTTTGGCAGACTTTACCGAGATTATCGCTACGCGAGAGCACGGCGAGTATGGGCCTACTTTGACCTGGCGCGACCAGGCTTTTACAGGGCCTAACGATATTTAATTTTCCGGCCACCCTGGTCGGTTATGACTCGAGACGAGTCCTATCTATTCCGAGACGGAAAGGTAACCCCTATGTCGCAAGACGAAACTACAATAGAAAATAAACCCGAGGGCGACGTTGTAGAGGCTGAGACAGCCAGCACAGACGTTAGCCTAGAGGAGTATCCGCAAGACCACCCCCTAGTAAAAACTTTGCATAAGCAACGCGCAGAGCTCAAAGAGCTTAACCGTAAACGCGAACAGTTCGACCGGGCTAATACTGAGCTTGAGGCTATTCGCCAGTCACAGCTAAGCGAGCAAGAGCGTGCCGTGGAGCAGGCTAAAGAGGATACTAGGAAGGCGGTTAGGTTGGAGTTCGCCGAGAAATTGGTAGAGGCAGAGCTTAAAAGTTCGCTTAAGGGTAGGGCGCTTGAGGGCGACTCTATCCTGGCGTTCGATAAGACCGCGTTTATCGACGACTCTGGCGACATTGACAGCGAGGCTATTGCGACGTGGGTGGAGGCTCACAGCACAAACCTCGACGCGCCTAAACCAGACTTGGGGCAGGGTGCCCGAGGTGACAAGAATTCGCTCGCGCAGATTCGCTCGCGAGACGAGTTAAACGGAATGACCCCAGACGAGATTTTAAGAGCCCGTAACGACGGTCGCCTAGATTCTCTTATGGGGAAATCTTAAACAAGAAAGGTAGCTAAAAAATGGCTATTGACCAATTTATCCCAGAGGTGTGGGCGGCAGGGGTTACCCAGTCGTTTATCGCCAACCAGGTGGTTATCCCCACCCTTGACAACGCGTTCACGGGCGACGTTACCGCTGGTAACAAAGTCCACATTATTAACGCAACCACCCCTACGATCGCTGACTACAGCGCGACCCGTACCATCACGGCCGAGGCTCTTGCCGACACCGAGGTACAGTTGCTCATTGACCAGGAAAAGGCTTTCTCGGTTAACGTTGACGACGTCGACAAGGTGCAGGCTTCGAGCGAGTTTGGCCCCTGGGTTGACTCTGCCGGTCGTGCGCTCGCTGAGGACGCAGAAAACTACGTCCTCGACCAGATGCTCGCAGGCGCAACCAACTCCAACTCTGGCAGCATTGTCGTAGACACCGCCGCCGAGGCGCTTACCGGTGTCCGCGCTATGCGTACCGCTATGGGTAACGCAAAGGTTCCCGCGTCTAACCGCTACCTGGCCGTGTCGCCCGACTTTGCCGACCTGCTCATTCAGGGTCTGGACGACGTCTCTGTAGCCGGAAACGACTCGGAGCTGCGTAACGGTGTTATCGGACGCCTCTACGGCTTTACCGTCGTCGAGACCGCTTTGGTCGCCACCGACGCACAGAGCGTTGGAGCTTTGGCATACCACGGCTCTATGGTTGCGTTTGTCAACCAGATTCAGAGCCTCGAGTCACTGCGCAACCCGACCAAGTTCTCGGACATTGTTCGCGGTCTGAACGTGTACGGCGCTAAGGTGCTCAAGAGCGACGCTGTTTACAGCTACTACTCTGGCTAATACCAGTAGGTAACTGCTATGAGGGGGCGGCCTTACGGTCGTCCCCTCTACGCCGCACAAAGTTTTTTACGAGAGGCTAAAAATTGGCTCTAGCTACTATTGCCGACGTCGAGGCACGTATTGGTCGGTCTTTGACCGCGGGCGAGACCGCACAGGCTACGGCTTGGCTCTCGGACGCCTCAGCTATGTTTGTGCAGCGTGCGGTACAAAAGTTCGAGGTTTCCGAGTCTACGGTTAGGCTGTTCCCTCGCGACGGTATTGTGCGTCTGGTGCAACGCCCTGTAATTGAGATAAACAGCGTTGTAGATATTGACGGTGTCGAGCTTGATTACACTTACGACGGTTTCCAGTCTCTCTATGAGCTGGGCTCTTATAGCCCTGTAATTGTCAATTATGACCACGGCTCTGACACTATCCCCGACGACGTTGTGGCGGTTGTTGCGGGTATGGTTGTCCGCACTTTGCTTATCCCGGATGACGCCGCCGCTGGTATTCAGCAGCAGGCCGTTGGCCCATTCTCTCAGTCTTACGCTAGCTGGGCTGTTGGTCGCCAAGTGCTTATGAGCCCTAGCGACATTGAGGTAGCTAACTACTACCGCGAGAAAACTTTTAGGTCCGCGTCGACATTAGGAAACGGTAACTATGGAGTCTATTACCCAAACCCGACGAAGTTCGACCTCGGTCGATAGTTACGGACAGCCCGTATTTACTACGACTACGTCGACTGTAAACGCGATTGTGTCGGCTCGGGTGTCGGGTACTAACTTTGACGCCGACCAGATCGTGGTAACCGACGGTCTCACTATCTATTTACCGACTGGGCACGATGTCCAAGACGACGACACTTTTACTATTCGTGACAAGGTGTACGAGGTCGACGGTGAGGCGTTCGACTGGCGCGATGGTTTGGGCTCGTGGAGCCCTGGCACGGTTGTTAACTTGCAGAGGCAGATAGACCGTGGCTAGTAAAATACCTGGCGGCGGTGGCGAGGTAAAACTAAACTTTAAAGGTATGGGTCAGTTACTCAGGTCCCAGGAAGTCGCCTCTGAGTTGCGTAACCGTATGCGTCGAGTACAGTCAGCCCTACCAGGCAGCGAGCTCGAAGTCTTGACTAATGGGCGTCGTGCCCGCGCTAAGGTCTCTCGCGGCTCAGACTTTGACGAGGCTAACACTGGTGACTTGGCTCGTGCTCTCGATCTATCTGGTGGGCAACGCGGCTACAAAGTAAAGACTAATAAACCGCGCCGAGCGAGGGGAGCGAGTAGCTGATGGCTGACGCAGTTATTTTTAGCGACATTATGGCCCACCTTGTCAGCCGTATCTCCACGGGCTTGACAGCTCAGGGGCTTACGTCTACTCGCGTCGGTGTACTCGCTGACGACACAACCTCACAAGTAATTTTGCGCCGAGATGGCGGCACACGCCGGTCTAAAACGATTATGACCGACAGTATTGGCGTGAACGTATACGAGACGTCATACGCTAACGCAGAAACTTTGGCCCGTACTGTTATGGCTCTTTTTGACGATCTACCCGATGGTAACCCTATCGTTGACGTTGTCCCAGAGAGCTCTATTCAGGACGTGACCGACCTAAAGGCCCAACGTAGATTTATGCGTTTTGCCGTAGACCATAGAGGTACTAACCTCTAACGAAAGGATATGAAATAATGGCTTTAGACTCTGACAACGTAAGAGTAGCCGTTACCGGTGCCGTGTATGTCGCACCTACCGGTACTACTGCACCTACCGCAAGTGGTAGCGCCCTCGACGCAGCTTTTGTCGACCTGGGTTATGTTTCCGCTGACGGTATCACCGAGGCTATCGACAAGTCGACCTCACAGATTCGCGCCTGGCAGGACGGCTCGCTTGTTCGCGAGATTGTTTCTGACGGTACTTACTCTCTCGATATGACTTTTATTGAGACGAGCGAGGCTGTACTGGAGCTTTACTATGGCTCTGCAATTACCTCTGGTGAGCTGGGTGTTAACCCTCGCGCTACCGGTGGTCGCCAGTCATTCGTTGTGGACATTATCGACGGCTCGGCTGTGGAGCGTATCTACATTCCCGCTGGTGAAATTACCTCGGTTGGTGAGCGCACGCTTGCCTCTGGTGAGGCTATTGGCTACAACGTGACTATTACCGCTTACGCTGACGCGTCCTCTGACGTTGCAACTAAGTGGTTCTCTGTCCTCGAGGCCTAGTAAGAGTGCCCTCTAGGTTTCTTGCGGCGGCCTAGAGGGTCTAAATTCGGTGGGGGGTGTCTGCCACCCCCGACGCTCCCCACTGAGCCGCTACTACATTATCTATGAAAGGTAACGTCGCTATGAGTTACGTAATTGAGCACAAGAGTAAAAAAGTCGAGCTACCAACGTTTAACGATATGCCGGTTGGTGTATTGCGTAAGGCTCGTCACGAGACAGAGCAGGACCAGACTTGGTTTATCCTTGAGCACGTTTTGGACTCTAAAGACCTTGCCGTATTGGATTCGCTACCACTGTCTGAGTTTGCTAAGCATATGAAAGCTTGGACGGGTGGCGTAGCACTGGGGGAATAATTGCGGTCCTCGAGCTGATCGAGGACCATAAAGCCGCTTTTGTTTATGACTTTAGACACCGCTTTGGTTTAGGTCTCGGTGACCTGGGTACTACTGTGCCGTGGTCGGAGATTGTGTACCTGGTCGCTGTATTGTTGCGCGATCCGAGCTCTTGGCTCCAGGTGAGTTTTAACAAGTGGCAACACCCAGTCTCTTTTGAGTGGGCAACGCAAGCCGCTACTTATGACTTACTGGCGCAGGTGCACTCGAAGCGTAAACCTAAACCTTATCCGCGTCCGTGGCCTGACGGTAAGAATTCGTCACGTAAAGGCACGATTAGACGCGACAGTAGAGATATTTTGGCTCGCGCACGAGATGGAGGCCTTAAGTGGCAGAACAGGCATACGCCTACGTAACACTTATACCCGTTGCTAAAGGCTTTCAGCAGGCAGTCGCCAAGGAAATGGGCGGTGTCGGCAACGTTGGCAAAAAGGCCGGCGAGGACGCTGGTAAGGGTTTTAGCGGTGGTTTTGGCGGCACTATAAGTAAAGTTGCTGGCGTAGTCGGTGGAGCTCTTGCCGCGGCTGGTATTGGGAGTTTTGTCAAAAACTCTATTAGTGCGGCCAGCGATCTAGGCGAGTCTCTAAACGCTTTGCAGGTTACATATAGCGACTTGGGCTCAGACGCTATAAAGTCGCTTGAGGCTATGGGTGCGGCGGCAGCCGGTAATCTGGGTTTGTCGCAAACAGACTTTAACGCGTTCGCGGTCCAATTTTCTAGTTTCGCTACTAATATCGCTGGGCCGACTGGCGACGTTGTAGGCACGCTGGAGTCGATCACAACTCGCGCAGCCGATTTTGCCTCAGTTATGAACTTAGAGGTTGGCGAGGCCGCGGCTGTTTTCCAGTCTGGTTTGGCCGGTGAAACTGAGCCACTAAAGAAATTCGGTATTGACCTTAGCGCGGCGGCTGTCGAGGCTTACGCTATGGCTAACGGTATAGGTGAGGCTGGTAAGCAACTCACTGAGCAAGAGAAACAGCAAGCGCGTTACGGCGCTCTTATGGAGCAGACGGCTAAGACGCAGGGTGACTTTACTAACACCTCAGACAGCCTTGCTAACGCACAGCGTATCCTTGGTGCCAATTTTGAGAACGTGCAGGCGACAGTCGGCGGTCCGCTACTAAATGCGTTTGCCACTCTTACTACGGCGCTTATTCCAGTCACAAACGAGCTCGGGCCTATTTTGGTTGGGGTTATGGAACAGCTAGCGCCGGTCATTGAGAGAATTGCTGGGCTGCTGCCGTTTTTCATTCAGCAACTTTTTCCACTAATTCCAATTATCGGTAATATTGCTGATTTATTCTTTCAGCTAGTCCAGGCTCTATTACCATTCTTTGTAAGCTTTTTAACAATACTAATCCCAATACTGTCTGAGCTTATCCCTATTTTTGTGGACTTTGTCGACGCGGCTCTAGAGCCACTAATGGATATTTTGTATACCCTGCTCGACGCTCTAATGCCGCTTATATCTGCATTATTGCCGGTTTTTGGCGATCTAATGCTGGCGCTCGTACCAGTTGTATTAGACCTAGTCCGCGCTCTCGTGCCACTCATATACCAGTTACTACCGCTCTTTATTGGCTTTATCGAGTTTTTGTCTCCAATACTTGTGGCTGTGGGCGGTATTATTGGCGAGCTTTTAGTCTTTGCTATAGAGACGTTTGTGGGCGCTCTCGATATGGCTATGGGCGTTATAGATATTTTCGCCGGTTTCTTTGAGGGTGTTTTCGGCGGTCTGGGCGACTTTTTTTACAACCTAATAAACGGTTTTATTGGAGCGTTCGAGGGCTTTACTAACGGCATTATTACCGGCGTTAATTTTATTATTGACGCACTAAACCGTATCAAGGTTGACGCGCCCGACTGGGTTACAGCGCTCACAGGGTTTACCAGCTTTGGGTTTAATATCAGCCGACTAAACTCTATTAGTCTGCCCCGTGTCGCGCTTGCAGACGGTGGGTTAGTCACAGGTCCTACGACTGCGCTTATTGGCGAGGCTGGCCCCGAGGTTGTTATTCCACTCGATCGTTTCGAGAGTATGCTCGGTGAGCGTGGAGACGGTCGCACGGTAAACTATTACGCGGCACCTAATAAGAGTTTTAACGCCGAGCAAGAGCTACGGCTAGCTATGACGAGGGCGAGGGTTTTGGCTTGAGCGGTTACACTCTGACAGGGTCCAACGGCGACGTTATCACTTTTGATAACTCGAGCTACGTGCTAAACCCTACACTTGTGGGTTTCGGTATCCCGCCTACGTCTGTGCGTATTGACGAGTCGGCAAGGTATGGCGGTGTGTACCGTTATAGCCGTCGTGGTGTACGTAATGTCGATATGCCGGTTACCGTGCTCGGTTCGTCTGCTACAGACGTCGAGGACAAGCTACGACGCCTGGCTAAGCTGACACAGGATACGGCTGGCCCTACCACTCTCACGGCTTTACGTGACGACGGCGACATATTTTTAGAGCTGCACTATGTTGGCGGGGCTGAGCTCGAGTACGGTGGCGATACTGGCGGGTACACGTGGGCTAAAACGTTGTTGTCGTTTCAGGCACCTAACCCGTACTGGCAGTCGACCGAGAGCGAGAGCTTTGTTATCACTAGCGGTAACACTGGCCGCGGGTTGCTACCACAGTTGTCTAAGCTACGTGTCTCGTCCTCTCAGGCTATCGGTATTGTGAACGTAGAGAATGACAGCGACGTACCGGTTTACCCTGTTATCCGTGTCGCTGGACCGGTAAATAACTTGCAGGTTACTTTGGACGGGCAGGGTTGGGCGTTTACCGAGTCTGTGGCGTCGGGTGAGGTGTACCGTGTCGACCACGAGACGGCTACCGTGGAGGACGCTGGCGGGGCTAACCGTTACGACATTCTTGCCACGTCGCCTAAATTCTTTACGCTGCCACCTGGCACGTCTGCCTTGCTCATTACGGGCACTAACGCGGACTCTAATACTCAGATTACGGTAGAGTATAACTTGGCTTATGAGGTGGTGCACGGGTGAGGTTAGACGACCTAACTGTAGAGGTACGTAACAAGTCTCTCGAGCGGGTCGGTCAACTCTCGGGTGCGGACTTGGTCGGTGCCGAGTTTATTTTGCGCCACAACGAGGTTGGTAGCTGGAAAGTTAACCTACACTCTACCTCGGCTATGGCTGAGCTTTTACGCACACCAGGGTACGGTCTTATTGTTACCGGCCCAGATGGTGTAATAATGTCTGGCCCTATGTTGTCGGCGTCTCTTGTGCAGACACAGGATGACCCAGACGGGTCGTGGGCTATTGCGGGTGTTGACGACTCGGTTATTTTGGCTGAGCGTTTGGCTTACCCTGACCCCGCCGAGGATGATGTTACGGCGCAGTCGCAAGCTCACGATGTACGTAACGACGTTGTCGAGACGGCACTAAAAGGGTATGTAGATAGCAACCTGGTTAGTGGCCCTGTTAGCCGGCAGGTTGCAGACCTTACGGTGGCTACAGATGAGGGGCGCGGGGGGACTGTTTACGGGTCTGCACGGTTCGACCAGTTGCAAGAGTTTTTTTACGGGCTAGCACAGTCTGGCGGCGTCGGTTATTCTATCGAGCAAGTGGGCGATAGTCTTGTGTTCGACGTGTACGAGCCTGTCGATCGTAGCGCTCTTATCCGTTTTGATATTGACAACGGCCGGCTTACGTCTGCCGATTACGCTTATTCTGCCCCGTCGTTGACTCGCGCTATTGTGGGAGGCGCTGGGGAGCAAGAGGAGCGCTTATTTTTTGAGGGCACGTTATCGCAGTCTACGGATGCCGAGACTGTGTGGGGTCGCCGTATAGAGTCGTTTGTTGACTCGAGGACTACGCAAGAGTCGGACGAGTTTACACAGGTTGCGACTGAGGCTCTCGTGGACGAGGGTAAAACTCGGGTGTCTATGACGGTGACACCTACGGATAATGCGACTATGTTGTTTGGGTCCGAGTGGGGTTTGGGCGACACTATTACGGTTACCGTAAGGGATATTGTCGCTACGGCTGTCGTTTACACTGTGGCGTTGTCTATCCAGTCGGACGGCGTTTACTTGGCCGCTGAGGTTGGGGCTCCTATGCCGGCGTCTTACGAGGCGAAACTGGGTAAGGCTGCGCTGACTCAGTCTAAACGTATTAGCGAAATTGAGCGTAACAATACTGGGTATGGTGTTGTAACAACGTTTAGCGACATAAGTGGTGGTACGGACGGTACACAGCCAACGTTTAGCGGGCCAGTGTTTACGGCCACCTATACCCGTTTTGGGGATATGGTCTACTTTGCTTACTCGGTGGACTTTACCAATATTCTTACGTTTGGTACCGGCCAATACTTTATGACGTTGCCGTATAACAGTCGTCGACCGGTTACGTTCTCGGGCGGATCGTTAACCGACGACTCGGGTGGCACTATCTACTCGATTATCGGCAACGTGGTCGCTGGCTCTAACGTTATGACGTTGTCGTATATCAAGTCTAACGGTGAGACTGAGCCGTTCGAGCACAATAAACCTATAACACTTACGACCGCGGATAGTTTCGACATTACCGGCACGTATGAGATAGAAAGCTAGGAAAGGTAAACTATGGCACAGTCCAGTTTTCCGTTCGAGAATATCGACACGACGGAAACACAATTTAGCCAGATGTTCCGTACCCTCCAGGATGGGGTTAACGGCACATACGGTGGCACAGAGCTCCAAGTATCGGTAGGTACTGGTCTTGCGGTGGATGTTGCCACTGGGCAGGCTATGGTCCGAGGACACTTTTATATCTCGTCTGGTACCGAGGCTCTTGCGCTTGCTACAGCGGATGCTACTAACGACCGGTTAGATGTTGTTGTTTTGCGTCTTGACCCTACGGCTAACAGTGTGGTGTTGGCGGTAAAGACTGGGACACCGGCGGGTTCACCTGTCGCGCCTGCTCTTGTCCAGACAGACGCCGGTATTTATGAGATGGCTTTGGCTAACGTGCTGGTGCCTGCTACGTCGGGTGTGCCTACGACTATTACGGATCGTCGCGAGTATATGGGTACTCGTATTGGTTTGTGGTCGGATGACACGCGACCTACTGAGGTTTTCCCGCACGTTGGGTTTAACACGGATGGTGGCACGTTCGAGGGTTACGATCCGGTGGCCGACTTGTGGGGTCCGATTGGCGGTGGAGGCGGGGTTACTATCTCGGCTACGGCACCGTCTGACCCGTCCGATGGTGACTTGTGGTGGGACTCGGATGATGGCGAGATGTACGTCTATTACGGTGCTGATTCGGTGTGGGTTTCTGCTGCTGGCCCGTCGGTGGCGGTGCAGTCTACAGCGCCTACAGGGTATGAGGGCCAGTTGTGGTTGGATGACACTGATGGGTCTATGTATGTTTATTACACTGACCCTGGTGGGGGTAGTTCGCAGTGGATTGGTGCGGTGTCGCGGTCTGGCGGGATTTTGCAGGTTGTGTCCACTAACAAAACGGATATTTTTTCGACAAGCAGCACCTCCTATGTTGATGTTACGGACTTGAGCCTGTCAATTACCCCACGCTCTACGTCGAGCAAGATTTTGGCTAGGGTCAATGTTGTTACTGGGCATAGCGGTGGAGATGACGTACTTTTACGAGTTTTGCGCGACGCAACGCCAATAAATAATCACGATGGCGAAGATTACTATCTAAACATCAGGCCTTCGCAAAATGACGTGACCGCAGACTATCGGCAACCTCACGGCGGAAACTTTTTTGAGCACCTAGACAGCCCGAGTAGTACTTCTACTTTGACGTACAAAGTGCAAATGAAAACAACCGCCAATACTGGTTATGTCAACCGAACGCGACAAGACGGTTTTTACGCTGTTTCTACTATTACTTTGATTGAGGTGGCAGGCTAATGGATATTGCAATGATTCTTGAACGCCGTTACCCTGGGTCCGAGTGGACTCTAAACGGTGACAACTACAACGGTCTAACCTGGTTGTCCGACACCCCGAAACCTACCCTTGCCGAGCTTGAGGCTGAAGCAGCGCAGGTCGAGTATGAGGTTGCTTACGCCAGGGTGGTGGCTGACCGGCAGGCGGCTTACCGTGATGACTCTGACCCTGTGTTTTTTGATTTTCAGCGTGGTGAGGCGACTGAGCAGGATTGGTTGGATGCTGTGCAGGCTGTGAAGGATGCGCATCCTTACCCTGTTGACCCGTCTACGATTGTGGAGCCTGAGCCTGAGGATGAGCCCGAGCCGGAGGTGGCTGAGTAATGGCGTTAGATTTTCCCGACAGCCCGAGTGACGGGCAGGTTTACAACGGCTTTATGTGGGACGACACATACAGCGTATGGCGCGTGCGGGGTTCCGTAGAAAACCCCGCTGGTATTTCTGAAACGTCAGGCTCGCCGACGATTGCCACAGACGGTTCTGCAACTATTTACACCTTCACGGGTGATGGTACTTTTACGGTGGATGTTGCAGGTTTGGCTCGTGTGTTATGTGTTGCCGGTGGTGGCGGTGGCGGTACTGCAAGTGGCGGAGAAGGTGCAGGTGGTGGTGGTGCTGGGGGATACCTCGAACAAGATTTCTATTTGACCCCGCAAACTTTCACTGTAACGGTTGGCGCTGGCGGCGCTGGCACGACTGCCAGGGGTTCCAGTTCTTCCAACGGTCTGGGGTCTGGAGTAGATGCTATTGTTGCGACTGCTGGCGGTGGTTACGGCGGTTTTGGGTCGCTCGCTTCTCCAGGGTCTCCTGGTGGGGACGGCGGCTCTGGCGGTGGCGGTGGGCGTGCTTCAAGAGGCGGGGGCAGGGCGATTGCTGATTTTACTGGGAATGCTGGCGGTGATTCGGTTAACGGCGGCGGTGGCGGCGGCGGTGCTGGCGGGGTTGGCGGCGAAGGACCAGGCTCCGCGGGAGGCAACGGTGGCGCGGGTCTGACCTCCTCAATTACTGGTTCAGCGGTTGGTCGAGCCGGTGGTGGTGCTGGTTACGACAGCTCTTACGGAACTGCTACTGATGGCGGGGGCGGTTCTAATCAGTCCGGTACCGCCAACACGGGTGGTGGCGGGTCGGGAAACCCAGATGGAAACTCTGCGAATAACGGTGGTTCGGGTGTTGTGATTGTGAGGGTTGGATAATGGCGCACTTTGCAAGAGTTATTGACGGCAAGGTTGTAAAGGTTCACGTTGTCGCTAACCCTGTCATTACAGACGGCGAAGGCGTGGAGCAAGAAACGCTGGGAAAAAAATTCCTGGCTGACTTGCACGGTTACAACGCAGACGAGCTTGTGCAGTGTTCGTATAACGGCACTGTTCGCGGGGTTTTCCCTGGGCCTGGTTTTATTTATGACGAGGCGAACGATGTTTTTGTGGAGCCTGTAGAGGAGCTTACTGATGGCGCTTGATTTTCCTGCTAGCCCTACTGACGGGCAGATTTACAACAACTATTACTGGGATGACACTAATTCTCGGTGGCAGTTGTTGGGTGGCGCGTTGGAGGTTCACGCGGCGATCAGTAATACTCCTACGGGGTCTTATACGGATGGGTTCGATTACGAGTATGTGTCGTTCACTAGCTCGGGTAGCTTGACGGTTACTCGTGGCGGGTATGCGGATGTTCTGCTTGTAGGTGGAGGCGGAGCAAGCGGTAGACCCTACGGCGGTGGCGGTGGTGCCGGTGGCGTCCTGTATGTAGAAAACTTGTACCTACCCTCTGGCTCGCTTGACGTTGTGGTGGGTGCTGGCGGTGCGGCTTCTATTGTCACCACAGACACGCCCAATATGGGTGCTAATGGTTTCCCTAGCTCACTTTGGAACTATTACGTCCCTGGCGGTGGTGGTGGTGGCTACCTTATGTTTACTCCGACTTATAACGGTTGGTATGGCGGCAACGGCGCTTCGGGTGGTGGCTCTGGTGGAGACCAGGACATTAATGCTGTAACGAAACCAGGACTAGGTGTGTCTGGAATCGGTAACAACGGCGGGAATGGTCACCGATATACCGGTGGCGGTGGCGGTGGTGCTGGCGCTGTCGGCACAAACGCTGCTGACGGTCAAGGTGGCAACGGTGGAAACGGTGTGGCAATTTCAATTACGGGTTCTTCTGTAACCTATGGTGGCGGCGGTGGTGGTGCGACCAACACGGCAGATTCCAGCACCTACGGGGTTGGTGGAACTGGTGGTGGTGGTGACGGGGGAAACTCTACTAACCGAGTCGGTCAAGATGGTACGGCTAACACCGGCGGCGGTGGGGGCGGTTCATCAGGGAACGGCTTCGACGGCGCGGCTGGCGGTTCCGGTATTGTTATCGTAAGAGTGAGAGTGTAATGCGACTGGTCGAGCCTTGGCCCGAACCTTACACGGTAAACGCTCGTAGCCCTTACGGGTGGCGGGTTCACCCGATTACGGGTAAGCGCAAGTTTCACCACGGGGTAGACGTGGCCGCGCCCGTCGGCACGCCCTTGACGGCACCGGCTGACGGTGTGATTGTGCATAAGGGCGCTGGCGGGTCTGGCGGGTACACGCTGATTATTAAGCACGCGCCCGACTTGTTTACGGTTTACTACCACCTCGCAAAGCCGTCGCACTTGCTGAAGGGCACACGTGTCCAACAAGGCGCGCAGGTGGCACTGGTGGGAAATACTGGTGCTAGCACAGGCCCACACCTTCACTTTGAGGTACGGCACCCTACCCGCACGTGGGGGCAGACTGTAGACCCAATGCCTTATTTTGAGGTTGACGAGGTCGCGCCTGTCGAGCTTGAGCCTAAACCCGAGGTAACGCCGGCACCTAAACCGCCACGTGTGGTAAAGCCTATGAGCGCTCGCTTACGCCGGTTTTTCGATGTACGTAGGGCGTTACGGTAATGGCTGAGAGTAACGAGACGACCGCGGTAAGGGTGTCTATGCGCGATATTTACGCTGAGGTGCAACGCCAGGGCAAGCTGTTGGAGAAGGTGGCTAATAGTCTGCCTAACAGCGAGGAGACGATCGACGACCACGAGGCTCGTATTCGCAAGCTCGAAACCCGTATGGGTTGGGCTGTGGGCGGGTTTGGTCTTGTGGCCGCGGTAATGCCGTGGATTGTGGGGCTTGCAGGGTGAGCGACGGCCCCTCGTGGAAATATCGCAGACGAGCCGTATTTAGTACGCTCGGTTTTGGCGCTGTAGTTATTGTGTACGTGCTTTTCAGTGGTGACGATCGCCCAGTGTTGGATACTGTGGTGTTGTCGGTGGCTGGCCTTATGGGCGCAGCTTTGAGCGTTTATACAGGTGCTAGCGCGTATGAGGATGTAAGATTAAACAAGAAAGAGGGTAACCCAGATGGCTAAGTTTAAACAGTATTGGGCGTACGCTGGCGAGCGCGCCATTAAGACGTTTGCGCAGACTGCGCTCGGTGTGGTCACGGCGACGGGTGCTCTTTCTATTGTCGAGCTCGACTTTGGGCAGATGTTGGGCGTGGCTGGTTTGGCTACTCTTATGTCTTTGCTTACGTCGGTGCTCCAGTATGACAAGGCCGGCGAGTGACCGCCCGCCTGGACGCTGTAGAGCGTGTATCAGACTACGACGTACCTGTAGACCCTATGGAACTTTTGCAGTGTGATAGCTGCCAGTAAATAACCCTCTCTCTCAGGGTGGACCCCTCTAGGCTTTCGAGCTTAGGGGGGTCTTTTTTTTGTTTCCGACACTCTGTAGAGTCAATGTTGCGAGACCGTAGGGTTTTGTGCAAGACTGTGGTAATGGCACACAGCCATAAACCTAGAGAGAGGTAGAAACAATGGGGTACTACAACAATATCGAGGTAGCGTTACAGGATGACGTTACCCGTTACGAGAGCTGGTACAAGGCTGTCGGTTACACGCTGGACGATGTAGCGTGGGCTTGGTTGCACGAGTCCGCCGATCGCGTGTGGAAGGCTATAGAGCTGTGGGAGCACTTGCCGGCTCACCCTAAAGCTGCTACTGAGCACGTCGCTTTACAACCTCTTAGCCGTCGGCAGGCTCGACACCTTGAGAAGGCGGCCGAGGTTATCCAGTTGACCAAGACCGAGTATTGGGTTTTGGTTGCCTCTTTGGCAGCGTTTGGGGTTCTCGCTACTGGGTTGTTGTTGTGGCTGTCGAGGCTCGTCTAATGGCTTACCTTGTTGTGGCTATCGGTGCCGTTATGGCGCTCACACCTGGCGTAATCGACCCTTATAACGTGCCTGTTAACGGGCTTACGTTGTATGGGGTGTTGGTTATGGCCGCTGGTGCTCTTATGGCGGTACGTGACCGGTGAGCTTTTACACACCCCCAGGGTACGACAACCTGTTACACGCGATTGACGAGGCTGGGGGCGAGGTGCCGTGTCAGGCTGACCCGTCGGCTTTTTTCCCCGAGCACGGGGTTAGTTACTACGTGGCGAAACAGTTGTGTCGGTTGTGTCCAGTAAAATTAGAATGTCTCGAGTATGCTTTAGGCGCTAACGAAACTTACGGCGTCTGGGGCGGTTTGGGTCCAGAGGAGAGAGGGAAAATAACTAATGCGGGTAGATAGTACGGGTAGTCAGGTGTTTATTACCGCTACCGATGGTTGGGATATGGACGAGGGCAGGCTTGTTATGAGTCTTAAGCAGGCCCGAGAGTTGCGTACGGCGCTGGAAAATATGCGGCTTACGTTTGGTACTGAGGGGGTGGGCGAGGATGGCGAGGACGGTTAGAGCTCGTAGGACCGATCCGGTTACGTCTCACTTGGCCGCTGACTCGGTGGATAACGTGACGGCGACGCAAGCGTATATTTTGCGGTGTCTTAAGCGACCACGTAACGATAGTCAACTGGTGCAGGCGTATAACTCTTATAAGACGGCACCTCGGGCGTCCGAGTCTGGTATTAGGTCTCGTCGTGCCGAGTTGGTCGATCGTGGCCTGGTGGTGGATACTGGCCGTCGTGTGCGGTTGGACTCGGGCCGTTATTCGATTGTGTGGGGGTTGTCTAATGGATGACGTTAAATACGTTGTCGAGGTGGTGGAGGATGACGCCGAGACGTTACTGGTCGAGGTGTACGAGACTCGCACCGCAAAGGCGCTTATTGAGGCGAGCTCGGGCAGTCGTAGCTTGATTGCGTCGGGTCGCTTTGCGGCTTTGTCGGACGGTATGCACTTTGCGGGCAATGAGTTGGCCGCTGTTATGGGCGACCACTGGTACTAATGCTTACCGCTGACCAGTTTGTGGCGTCTAAACAGTTAGACGAGGTTGCTTGGTTGGACGCCCGTAGGTTGGGGTTGTCTGCTACGACTATGTCTAAGGCTATGACACCGTCGGGTTTCCGTGAGGTTGTCGCTGATTGGGATAATGAGACACCGGTAACGGTTAACGCTTATATGCAGTTTGGGCTCGATAATGAGCCGTGGCTGGCTATGTGGGTCAAGGGCGAGACTGGTGTTATGCCTAATGATTGGCTGATACGGCACGAGTCTAACCTTGTGGCGATGGCTACACCGGATGGGCTGAGCTTGGACGGGTTGACGATCGGCGAGATTAAGACGACGGGTAAAGATTGGGGTGTTGTCGATAAAATACCAGTCGCTTATGTACGGCAGGTGCAGTGGCAGCTTTACGTTACTGGGGCTGAGCGTTGCGTTTTTGCTTGGTTGTTGCGCGAGGAGTCTGAGGCGGGTGTTATGGTGCCGGCGTGGCTCGAGCCTAAATATGGGTTTATTGACCGTGACGAGACCATAATAGAGAGTATGGTTACAAGGTCTGCCGAGTTGTGGCAGGCGATTACAGAGAGAGAGGGGTAATATGCCCAGGTTCGATTTAAGCAAGTATGCGACGGTTGCCGAGCGTTTGGCTATGCTGGAGACCGCTTACCCAGATTACCGGTTGGAGACTGTCGACTATTCGACGGCCGAGGATAGGGCTAAGGGTGTTTGGCGGGTGAAGGCTACGCTTTATTTATCCCGTGAGGACCAGTTGGACGGTTTGGCTAAGGCTACGGGGCACGCGTTCGAGGTTGACGGGCAGGCTGGCGCTAACTCTACGTCTGCTCTTGAGAATTGCGAGAGCTCGGCCGTGGGCCGTTGTATGGCTTTGGCGTCGGCAGCGTGGACGGGTAACAAGGATGACGCGGCCCGATCGTTGGCGTCTCGTGAAGAAATGGAAAAGGTGCAACGGGGGGCACCCGTACAGTCGGCACCAGAGGCACCTGCTACGTTTTTTGATGACGTGAGTAAGGCTGGCACGGTTGACGAGCTCGAGGCTTTGTGGAATATGGCGAAACGTGACGGTTACGCCGACTTTGTGCGTAAGATGGTTACAGATCGTAAGGCAATGATTACAGGGGGTAAAAAATGAGTTACACGATACAGGATGTAGACGTAAACGACCAGCTAGAGATGTATTTAGCTCGTGTGCGGTTGTGTGGTGCGTCTGACCAGTGGACTATTGGCGACAAGGGTAAGCCGTGGACTGACTATTACAAGCAGACCTCGGTGTTGTTCCGTAAAATGCGGGAGTCTCGCCGTGAGCGTGTAGAGGGTAAGAGTGAGTAACCTTACACCCGCGGACATTATCGACACGCTTAGCCGTATCGGTCGTGAAATTGACGAGGCTACCGCTACTATTGCGGACCTCGACGAGGCGGCGGTTAGGGCTAAGGCTGAGTATAAAAAGGGTTACGCTCGTGCGTTTTTGACGTGTGAGGGCTCTATGGATGTTAGGCGTTATACGGCTGAGTTGGAAATGTCGGACGCTTATTTTACGGCTGAGCTTGCAGACCAAGAGTTACGGGCTGAGGTTAGCCGGTTGCGGGCTTTGCGCGATCGGTTGGAGATTGGGCGCTCGTTGGGGCCGCTTATTCGGCTTGAGTGGGGCCAGGCTTAGATTGTGTCTGGGGCTAGTTCTCGCCGGAAAGGCAACCAGGCAGAGGTCGAGGTTACTAAAGCTTTGGAGCGTGCCGGTTGGACTGCGGTAACGTCTAGGGCTGCGCGTGGCGGGTACCAGTCGGGCGAGGACATTATTACTAATTTTCCGTGCTCTATAGAGGTTAAAAATCAGGCTCGTTTGGACTTGGCGGGCTGGTGGGGTCAAGCTGTATCGCAGGCTGGCGATAAACCCCCCGTTGTGGTGCATAAGAGGGTTGGTAAGGGCCAGGCTGAGGACTGGTGGGTAACTATGGACTTGGCGACCTTATTGCGTCTT